>JAABUL010000394.1_pt1 | contig 93513 bp, 83 predicted proteins | sample 5559151 | NCBI WGS metagenome assembly JAABUL01 (sample SAMN10711876, study PRJNA513368) | rock metagenome | isolation source: Antarctica rocks | place: Antarctica: Victoria Land, Pudding Butte sud | reverse complement strand
TCGATGCAGATTATTTCTCTTCGCCTGTAACGAAGGAGCATTTATATAATGTTAGGGGCCAGCATAGAGCGAGTCATATGGGTGTAATGTAACGAGTATATAAATGCTAAGGAAGGAAAGTATCTAGGAGGGAAGAGCCGACTATCTATATGACTCAGAAGAACATAAGCTAACCCTGAATAGGGTTGGCTTCGGAACAAGCCTATGCCCTAGCGGCGAGCGATCGGCGATAGTCCTCAGGATAGCCACCAACATAGTCATCAACATAGCCACCAACGAAGGTGCGTAGCTAGGATCGTAACATTACTGAATATGTGAAACGACGTCATTGTTTTTTCGAATCAATTAAATACTTCTATGTCGATTTTTTCGATTTCTTTCAATTCAAAGCATTCAAGTTGATCGTGATCATTTTCGCTTTCTTCAATCATTCAAACTAAGATTTTTATGATGCTCAAACGACTCGTTTGAAAAGAGTCATTCTCAATTCAAAGCATAAACGCAGCTTCATTTAAAACATTGTTGAATTGTTCAAAGAAGAACAAGATCAAAGTCTTTGCTCTATTCATGATGAACATCAATAGAAAAATCGCGTACAATACTCAGTGCAATTTGAACGCTTTAAACGTTTCTTCAATTGATGAAATGACTCAGAATTTGAAAGATATTAAAGCGAAGCTGTCATTGAAATATCATGAGTTTCTAAATATTTTTGATCGAGCTCAATTGAATAAACTATTCTTTCATCGCTTCTATGATCATAAAATCGAGCTCATCAGTGATTCAACGCTCTCTCACTGTTGAGTCTATTGAATGTTCTTTGTCAAACTTTTGAAAGTAAAGAAGTACTTAAATGAGAATTTGTTGAAGAGATTCATCACTTCTAGTCAGACTCTCTATTTCTTTTCTGTTCTATTCGCTCTCAAAGCAAATAAAGATCTTCGATTCTGCGTGAACTATCGAAAGCTAAATGTCATTTTCAAAAGAAATAGATATTCTCTATCGCTGATAGATGAGATCATTGGTAAAATAGTGAGTTGCAAGCATCTGACTAGATTGAACATCATATCAGCGTTTAACAAACTTCAAATGCATCTCGATAGCGAGAATTACATCACTTTTATCACTGCTTTAGAATCATATAAATATAAGATGCTATCATTTGAACTGACTAACGAATTGATCTCTTTTCAGCAATATATGAATGACGTGCTATAAGACTTTTTGAACGACTTTTGTCAAGTCTATCTAGATGACATTCTCATTTATAGCAAAATGAGAAAGAAACATAAAGATCACGTCAAACTAGTATTGAGTCGACTACGCGAAGCTGAACTGCAGATGAATATTCGAAAGTGCGAATTCAATATAGAAGAGACTATCTTTCTAAAAGTCATTGTATCAGAACTAAATCTTTGTATGAATCTCAGCAAAGTGACAGTCATAGTCAGCTGAATCACTTCAATCAATCTAAAAGAAATTCAAAGCTTCGTGAGATTTATTAACTTCTATCGTTGTTTCATTAAGAACTTCTCGAAGCTAGTCAAATCATTCACTCAGTTGACTAGAAAGAACACGTCTTTTGTTTGAAACAAGATCTGTGTTCAAGTCTTTGACAATCTAAAGAAACAAGTTAGCTCAGTCTCAGTATTTCGTCACTTCGATCTCAAATGACAAGCTATTCTGAAGATCGATGCTTTGAACTATGTAAAAGATGAAATACTATCTCAGTATAATGACGAAGAAGTTCTTCATTCGATGATCTTCTACAGCAAAAGCATGATTTTCGCTGAAATTAATTATCACATCTATGACAAGAAATTGCTAGTCATTATTCAATGCTTCAAACATTGACGACTCAAATTGAAATGCACTGAACTACTCATTCAGATGTTCATCGATCATCAGACTTTGAAAATCTTCATGAAAAATAAACAGTTGAGTTGATGACAAGTCAACTATCTGAACATTCTATCGAAGTTCAACTTTCAGATCATCTTTAGATCAGGCAAAATAAACACTAAAGTCAATGCTTTAATCAAAATGTCTTTAGCGAACATCTCTGAATCAGCTCAAAGGCTTGAAGAGTGTTTTCAAACTATTCTGATCTCTGATAGAGTTGATGTTTTATCTGTTGAATTGAAAGCAAATCTCTATCAATGAGTATATATGATCAATCAAATAGATGAGTTCTGCAGCGAATATAGACAAGCTATAAACGAAAACAAGCTCAAATTTCATATCACTAAACTGAAGAACTGCGAAATCATTGACGACATTCTATTTAGAAAAGATCTACTGTGAGTCTCTGAGAACATGCACACGAAATTACTACAAGAAGTGCATGATCAATCTTCAATCTCTCATCTTGACAATAAATGAATCATCAATCTAGTTCAGCGTTTCTACTATTGATCAGATCATCGAGCTACTATTCGATGATATATTCGAAACTGTCATGCTTGTCAGCGAAGCAAAGTCTCTAGAAATAGCATCAATGAACTTCATCATTCTCTTTTGATTTCACAGAAACGCTGAAAAGATATAGCTATGAACTTCATCACTGAACTATCTCTGTCAGAAGACTATAACGTCATTTGCACAATCATATGTTGTCTCATCAAAAAACATCACTATGTTCTTTGTCATTGAGAAGACGATGACATTTCAGTCGAAGAAACGATTTAAATCATGCTATGAAATGTTTATTGACTGCATGATCTATTCAGTTCTATTGTTTTGAACAAAGACTCTTAATTCATATTGACTATGTGAAAAAACCTTTGCAAGCGACTGAGAATCACAGCTAGTCTATTCACAGTCTATCATTCTGAGATCAACGATCAATTGAAATGAGTCAATCAAGACGTCAAACGCAAACTTAGAATTTATTGCAATTACATGCAAGATGACTGAGTCAAATGAATATTTATGATGAAATTCAGCGACAATTCAAATATCTTCTCAATCACTTCAATGATTCTCTTCTACTTCAATAAAAAATTTCATTCTCGAATGAGTTTCGATTCAGATACAACTGACTATGAAACAACTCATGAACGACTTGAAGCTAGAAAAGCAAATGATATTGTCATTCAAATGAAAGAGCTACTAAGCTTCAATCGTTAACAATTGAAAAAGATGAAGCTGATCATTGAAGTTCAGATCAATAAACATAGATGAAACGTCACATATGAAGTAGATGACTGAGTTTGACTATTTTTCAGAAACGTCAAGACAACAAGACTCTGCAAAGATTTGAAAAATAAACAGCTAAATCTTTATCAAATCACTGTCAAAGTGAGTATCTTTTATCATCTTCATCTATCAGTCAGCATGAAGCATTTGCATTCAATGTTCAGCTCGAAGCTACTGCAATCATATTCAGAAGACTCTCTATCAGAACAGCATTCAAAATCACTCAGATTGTTACGAAGCATGTTGAGATGAAATAAAGTCTAGTCAATAGACTCTAGAAATTTCGATATGTGAACAAGAAACAACGATGTTTTGAATTGAAATATGCTGAAACATTTCATCTATTCGAGCTTTGACAAATCAACTACTTCGTCTCTTTGTTCATTCTACTATAAATACAGCTTGAAATCGTCTTCTTTCTTCTGTATTCTTAGTTTTCTAGTTAAAGCTACCTCTATTGATCAAACATTCTACTCAGTTATGCATTATCTCGTTGCAGTGTGATTAGATTCTAGACACGATTTCAACACAGATTAATCACTATTGAAGACGATGAACACTGAAAGATAGATGATATATTGAACTTCAGATGCTATCGAGGTCAAATACAGTACAAAGTCAAATGAATGAATCTAGATAGAAACGATGAATGATACTATGTCGATAAAGAGAAATTCGATGACTCAGAGAAAGTTTTGAACGAATTTTATAAGCTATATTTAAACAAACTGCGCTAAATATCGAAATAACTATCAACAAAAAGCGAGCAAATGAACTACATTCATGCAAACATAAATTTTCAAAAAGAAGAGTAATGTTACAAGTGTATCAAGACTGAACAAGATTAGTTAACGATTTAGTCGAGATCTGATCTAAATCTGACTCAGGTTTGACTCAGATATGATCTAAATTCTTTTTCTTTCTCAACACTCTTTTCTTTCATCAACATCTTGTTCATCTACATCACATTCTTCTCATGTCACAAACACATTTCTTTCAAGTCTAGCGCAGTCTCTGAACATTACATAAATAGAAGCTTTTGTATCAATCTTCTTCTGTATTTTTAATATTCAGTTATAGCTATTTTTAAAGATTAAGCACTATTAACTCTGATCTTCATTGATTGTATCATTTAGACACAATTCTGACAGTAACTAACATTCTATGCAGAATCTTGATGACATGAGTTTGCATGTATGAATATTCTGAGTCAAACAGAGACATCAACAAAAATGCAGAAAACTTTGAAAATAAATTAATGAGTGAGTTTTTAATGCACACTTCATCATTGATGACAATGATGATTAATGTTATTTCACATTTGAAAGAATTAATTTTGAAGCTTAATAAAATGAATTGCAAAAAATTATTCTGAAAGATAATTGAATTTCTGATTAAATGTCACTGTTTGAAGTCAGATGTTTTATTCAATTGACTTCATGTAAACTCACTCATGCACAAAAAGCTCATAAACATCAGATAAAATGATGTATATCATGTTGTTTCTTCAATGATAAATTGATCAAATTGATGTAGCTGTTAAAATGTAGTCTTCAATCTTCAGAGTATGTAAGTGAATTGTTTCTGAGCGAGCTGTGTATAGCTAGCTCTATTAAGATGTGTCTAGCTCAGAAGACTCTGCACTTCTATATAGTCACGACATTCTAGTAGATAGAATAATACACTCTACATTATCATCATCGCTGTCACTGATGTCTGTCGAGACTCACTCTCTCTTAACAGATTATGAGCTTGAGTTAGTATGAATAATGCACGTTTATCATCTCACTCGCGTATTCATGTAGTAAATGTTTGTAGATTTAATTGTGTCTTCATTAACTTCTGATTGCAATCAATGTGAGAAAGTCAAGAATTTCTGACAAAGATCAGGTTAAATATGTATTTACTGACACAGAGATCAGTATAATTCAGTCTCAAGTCACGTTGAAGAGACAGTCTGATGAGCTGCGTTTTCAGATCAGTATAAACAGATCTGAGATTAAGTTCTCATTGCAGCAGATCAAGAGCACGACAGCTGAGTTGTATGAAACTAGTATCACGATACTCTGCGCTGAGACAGAAAGACTGACGAGATGATCAGTATTCAACTTCATCATCTCGTTAATGATTTCTCAGTTTTGCATGATTGAACTTTCTATTACAGCAGTCATGCTACAACTTGACGCTGTTCAAGCAATTCAACTGTCTTAAAATCTTTCTTCGACTACGTTATATCAGTCTAGCAGTCACATCTTGTCATTACACAGTGATGATCTTACAAAGACTATCATATAGCATCGATAATATCATGTCAGCTCTGCAAGTTTACTGCAGTCAACTTTGCTACAACATGTTCAATGAATATGCATTCAACACTTGCAGAAAGCTATCACTTGACTTTGATAATTGTCATACAAACATGTTTGATTGAGATTATAACTTTCATACAGCAGCAATCTGAATTCACTGTATCAAAAATCAACAATCATCAATTCAGCTTTCATTTAATTCATCAATATCGATTTAGTCATACATTTTCTTTTGACTATTGAATTGATTTTTCTTTCTATTTTAATGTCTTTGATCAGTCTTATCTGAGATCTTGTCACATACTTGAAAAAGCAACAGAGTCTCTCAGCTACTTATTAAAGAAAGCTGAAAGACTCTTGAAAACATGATTAAAAGACGCATTATTTGAGAATGTTTTTGATTCTCTTGTCAAACTACAGACAACACTGTCTATTTGAATGCAGTGCTTTAAGTCACTCACTTACTCTATGATCTGATTTTGATTGTTTCAATCGTCATTTCATGTTTACATTTTATTTTCATTAACTAGTTGCAACCTTGTTTTTTGTTCATATGAAGACTTGCAATTGCATTGTCTCATCTGCAATCAGCATCTACAATATCGTCTTTGCTTACTTCATGACAATCATGAGAAAAAGAGAAAGAAAGAGAGTCTAAAGCAATCTGAGTGAGTCTAAAGCTGAACTCAATAGAATAGTGACAAGAGAAAAAGTCTGAGTCTGTTTCTGATGAACAGTAAAGACAACAGCAAAGATACTGAAAATCATCTGAATGAAATTATCAATATAAAAGACTTTGTCTTGAGAGAGTGATTGACATTATCAAAACAAGCATGCTATGAGAACAATACAACAACATGATAGAATCTCTGCATTCTGTCGCAATGTGAGAGTCTAGTCTAAATCTAGCTTAGAGATTTGTTTCATGATGTGATACTGTTTCTTAACGCGCTTGCAACAGAACAACTTCAGAATCAATCTATGATTCAAGATGAACATGTCTGTCTAGATGATTCATTCTTTGTCTGCAACATCAGCATCTTACTGCATTTGAAGATTTCATTTCTTGATTGAAGTGCTAGTTGTTAGTCAGTCTCATGACTGCAACTGTCTACTATTACTGATTGCTGTTTGCTAGCGATTACGTCATCAATAGCATGTCTTGACTTACAGCAAAGACATCTATGAAGAAGTCAGAGTGACTCATTTGTGAGAAAGTCAAGAGAATTCATCTGTGAGAAAGTCAAGAGAATTCATCTGTGAAAGAGTCAAAGAAATTCACTCGTGAAAGAGTCAAGAAGATTCATCTATGAGCAGATCAGATGTTCTGACTACACATCTGAAGAATTGTCAGCAGAAAGAGTGTTAAAATGTAGTCTTCGACCTTCAAAGTATGTAAGCGAGTTGTCTTTGAGCGAGCTGTGTATAGCTAGCTTTATCAAGATGAGTCTAGCTCAGAAGACTCTGCACTTTTATATAGTCACGACATTCTAGTAGATAAAACAATACACTCTACATTATCATCATTGCTATCACTGATGTCTGTCGAGACTCACTCTCTCTTAACAGTAGCAATAATAACAGCAAATCTCATGTTATAAATCTTTGCTTATGAGTCTGATTATCATCTTGAAATCTTCGAATTTTAACTATGATTCGCTGTAATATAAAGTGATGAAATGTCTTGATCTTGATATCAGAATATTCAATGTCAATGTGATGTAATCATAAATCAATAAGATAAATCTTAATGATTTTGACTTTGATCATCTTATTTTCTAAATTCATTGATCAGTTGATCAGATTTAAAATTGAAGTCAAATATTTAACTTTAATGATCAAAAAGCAAAATATGAAGTAGTTTCTTTTAACTGTATTATAAATATCTTTGATGAATGTTGTTAAATCTCATCAAAAATATCTGACTGCTGAGTGATCAAGAAAGATCTCGCTGTATCAGAAATTTAATAACTTACGTTGATTAATTAAAGTGTAGTTAATTGAGAAAACTCATCAGCAATAATATTGAACTTCGCTTGAGAAAGCAAATCAGCTAGACAATTTTCATGAGTTGAAATTCACAGAGCATGTATGCAGATATCATGTGCAATCATCAGCAAAACTATTCATTGCAAATACAGCATTGTTTCTTCATGCATGAAAATCTTGTTAATGTTGATGACAGTTACATTGTCATCATATATAATGAGATTGCATTTCGCGAAAATGAAAACTCATGCTGTCAAAGCTTAAAGTACTGTCATTATTTCTTTAACATTGATATGCTTGTCACTCAAGCACATATTAAATCAATTAGAAAATGTTTGACTAGCAACTGATGATAGATTGAGATGAAGTAAATAGTAATCTTTCATGTCATGCAGATTTGAAGCATTGATTCAGAGATATAAAGAATGTTTGACTTCATGCTTGCAAAGTAAATGTACATCATTTCACTTTGAAAGAAACATCTTTCATCATAGTAAATCTTGTCACATTGAATAATTGATGCATTGCTTACGTGATTTAATGATGATTAAATCGTTGAACAATTATCTGAAAAAGATTCTTTCAGAAACTACAATTTTTGCAGCAAATGACAGAAAGTTTAATAGCATTTGTAACTTCTCATATGATAAAGAGTTCTTTATAAATATGCTGTTAATGAGCTGAATTATCTTTTGATGCTTGTCAAATGATAAATGAGTCATCATGTTAATTGAGTCAAGCTCAATGTTCAAAAAAATGCATATGATGTCAATAAAATTCTTTTTAAGATTAATGTTAAACTTTAACTGAGTGCACAGATTATTGAAATTGCTCTTGTATTTATGAGCTTCGATCATGTTTGCTTGTATGATTAGAAAGTCATTCAGATAGTGTATTATTGAGTCTTATTGCAAAGTGCTATTGAGCATCATTTTTGTTTAAATGAGTATATATTATATATGTTTGAGCAAACTTGATGACTTTTGATGATTTTCAGAGCTAAAATTTGTCTTGAAAGTCGCTTTGAAATGTCAAGCACTTTCTTTATTTAAGCGACTGAGTTTATAAAGTGAGTGAGTGAGACAAAAGCGTGTTTCTGACTGAATTTTAAAAGATGAAGAAACAGAAAAAGATGACGAGAGAAACAGATGAAAAAACGATCTATTTATTCTTTTTTCTCTGCTTAATCTTCTTGTTTTCTAGCGATCAACATTGATCAAGTCAAGTCAACTAGTCATCTTCGCTTGTTAATAGTCTTCAGTCAAGCTGAATCTTTTATTGAGCATTATTTTCATTTGAATGAGTATATATTATATGTATTTGAGCAAACTTGATGATTTCTAATGATTTTCAGAATTAAAATTTATTTCAAAAATCATTCTGAAATGTTAAGCATTCTCAAATTTCAGAAACGTTGATACAAAGTATTAAGATCAACAAAAGCTGACTTTAGTTGACTGATCAAAAGTGACTATCTTTGATGTCTTTTAAAGACATTTAGTATGTAGCTGAAGTGAGCTTCAATGTATAAGTAATAACTGTCAAACTTTCATCTTTCTAACAGCTGAATTTCATTCTTCAAAAGTTCTGCTCAATAAGCTGAAATAGCAGCATTTTGATGAAAGAAGTGATTTGAGTAACATTCTTTTATGCTCAGTGTAACTAACGTTCTACGCAGAATCTTGATGATGTGAGTTTGCATGTATGAATATTCTGAATCAAACAAAGACATTAGCAAAGATGTAGAAAACTTTGAAAACAGATTAATGAGTGAGTGTTTAACACATGCTTTGTCGTTGATGACAGCGATAATCAATGTCATCTCACATCTGAAAGAATCAATTTTGAAGCTTGATAAAATGAGTTGCAAAGAATAATTCTGAAAGATAATTGAATTTCTGATTAAATGTCATTATTTGAAGTCAGATGTTTTATTCAATTAACTTCATATGAATTCATTCATATGCAGAAAGCTCGCAAACATCAGATAAAATGATACATGTCATGTTACTTCTTCAATGATAGATTGATCAAATTGACGTAGCAATAGTAGCAGTAGATTTCATGTTATAAATCTTTGCTTGCAAGTCTGATCATTGTCTTGAAGTCTTTGAATTTCAACTATGATTCACTGTAATGTAAAGTGATGAAATGTCTCAATCTTGATATCAGAATATTCAATGTCAATGTGATGTGATCATAAATTAATGAGATAAATTTTAATGATTTTGACTTTGATCATTTTGTTCTTTAAATTTATTGATCAGCTGATTAAATTTAAGATTGAAGTTGAATATTTGACTTTAATGATCAAGAAGCAGAACATGAAGTAGCTTCTTTTAACTGTATCATAAATATCTCTGATGAATGTCACTAAACTTCATCAAAGATATTTGACTGCTGAGCGATTAAAAAGAATCTCGCTGTATCAGAAGCTCAACAACTTACGCTGATTAACTGAAGTGTAGCTAGCTGAGAAAACTCGTCAGCAATAGTATTGAATTTCGCCCAAAAAAGTAAATCAGCTAAATAATTTTCATGAGTTGAAATTCACAGAGCATGTATGCAAATATCATGTGCAGTCGTCAGCAAGACTATTTGTTGCAGATACAGCATTATCTTTTTGCATATGAAGATCTTGTTAATGTCAATGACAACAGTTACGTTGTTATCATATATAATGAGATTGCATTTCGCGAAAATGAGAAGTCATGCTGTCAAAGCTTGAAGCACTGTTGTCATTTCTTTGACATTAATATGCTTATTACTCAAGTGCATGTTAAATCAATTAGAAAATGTTTGACTAGCAGCTGATGATAGATTGAAATGATGCAAATAGTAGCTTCTTATGTTGTGCAGATTTGAAGTGTTGATTCAGAAATATAAAGAATGTTTAACTTCATGCTTGCAAAGTAAATGTACATCATTTTACTTTGAAAGAAATGTTAGAAATCAGCATAGAGCGAGTCATATGAATGTCATTTAACTAATAGATAAATGCTAAGAAAGAAAAGTATTTACAGAAAAGAACTCAATTCTTATATGTGTGTTTCTCAGCTCTGTGCTAGACTCAATTAAATTGATGTCTTACACATATGATGCAAAGTCTCAATGACATTATTTCTAGATCAGATTCTCGCTAGACTCGATTAGAATGAAATCAGACGAAGATTAAACAAAGAATAAACGAAGACTAGAATTGTAACATTATCTTTCTTTCTTGACTATTCATGTTCGCATGAATGTTATTTCTTAGTGCGCTTTTCTTGAATATTTAATATGAAAGTCATCAATCATCTCTTGAGCGTTCATAAATTCGTCGTCGTCAGCGTTATATCAGTTGAGATCATTGTCATAGCTTTTTTATTTGACTCGATATTGAAGTCGTCTTTGATATCATCAAAAGTTCAATATATCGTCGATTTTTCATTCGTCTTCATCGTTTACCACTATTGATTTCGAGAGTTTATTCTTCTGATCAAACAGAGAGTCATTGACGACAAGATGAAGAAGCTCTGAATGAAATACATTGTGTATACATATAGTGTTTGATAGTTTCAATTTATAGAAAAAGTCAACAAAATCTGTGATCTTGAATGAATCAAGCATCTTGTCATCTAGCTTTTTGAAGAATCTCGCTGTAACGATGTTTCTTTCGTTCAGAAACATCTTTGATTCAATCTTGTAATTGATTTCTTTTCTATGCTTGTTAGCTTGTTTCATCATTTGTTTTCGTGTTTTGATCAGAGCTTCGCGAGCGAAGATCAACATCTTGTTCATGTGATCAAATATATCTTCAACTCTGATGATCTGCAGACGCTCGTAAGTACTTTCATACTCAATGATGTCAGAATCGAAGCTCATACGAGAATGAAAGCTCTTATTCATGAAGAAAAGAATCAAGAAGATGATTGAAAACAAGATGTTATTGTTGACAAACTTGATCATGAGCAATCACTTGAATCAGTCATTCTGCATATATGAACAGAAGAATCAAAGATATTGCTTGACGTTTTGATTGACTCGTTCGCTTTGATCGTTGATCTGAGAATGATAGATGATGAACAATTGAAGAAAAATGTTCAGTCGTTTGCAAAGAAACTTTCATAGTATGAAGATGAATTGCAAACCTCGATCAGATACTATGAAGCTTGATAAATCATGAGTTCAATATATTCATTGAGTCAGCATTTCAGCTGTCTTTTCGACAGTGATATCTTCATCATCAATGATGCAAGAAATATAATGCCTTTCTTTTGACAATCTGCAGATGATTGTCAGAATAGCATTGTACTCGCTTGAATCAAATAAATCAATAATGAAGTTCATTGCTATGTTTTATCATCGCTGTTCAGATATCGATAGAGATTGAAGCAAGTTATTTGATTTATTTCTAGATGTCTTTGAACGTTGACAGATATAGCAGTTTTAAATATATTGATCTACTGTTTTTCGCATGAATGATCAATAGTAGTTTCGTTTTATGACTTTCACAGTTCTAAAAATATCAGAATGATCAACTGATGATTGATCATGCATCTCACAAATCAGATTCATTTGTAGCAGCTCGTTAAACAAGACTCATAGCTGACTATCATGATACAAGATTTCATTCTGAGTTCAACAATTCTTTAATTTGATATCTTTATATTGTGTCTCGTCTCTTGCTATTGCTTCGCGAAGTAGCGTACAATTCTCGTCGATCTCATTAGTCTCAAAGATCTGTTTATAGATTGATTCACTGATGTTCTTCTTTAGATCAGCAATTTTCTTTCAATTCAAAGTCAGAATAGTGATTTATTGATAGCAAATGCGCTCATTCTCTGAATCTCTGAGCACAACGTCAGCTCGACGAGTTAATGCATTGATCTTGATGTTCTGTTTATCAGATTGATACATTATCTTGAAGTTGAAATCAGTGAGCTTTTGAACTCAGCGCATCTGATGTCTGCTCAGCTCTTTATCTTTCATCAATGAGATGAGCGCTTGATGATCGATGAACATCTTGATAGAAATGTCAGTTAGTTTCAGTTCAAGTCGTCAGTGTTCAAATGCTCAAATGATGATCAGAAGTTCTTTATTATATATCTTGTAGTTGCATTCAGCAGAAAACATGTTCTTGCTATAAAAGACAATTGAATGTAATACTTCTTCATCATCATATTGAGAGAGAACTTCATTGTTGACGTAGTTGAATGAGTTGATTTCAAGAATAGTCTTACGAGTTTGATCAAAGTGACGTAGTATAAAAGTCTCGATCATATGTTTCTTCATGTGATCGAAGACAATCTGACAGACTGTTGAGATCATGCCTAGAATTTAATCACACTGCAGCGAGATAGTGTGTAGCTGAATAGAATGTTTGATCAATAAAGATAGCTATAACTAGAATATTAAGAATACAGAAGAAATCAAAGAAAGTTTCAAGCTGTATTTATAGTAAAGCAAAACAAAGAGAGCAAAGCAGATTTGCTTGAGTATTGAAAGCGCTAGAATAGAGTATCGAAGCTGAGATTTAACATGAGTCAAAATCTCTAAAGCTTATTGACTAGAAAACTTTATTCAATTTTGACATACTCGTAACATTATCTTCTTCTCTTTAAAAGTCATGTCTTTATGACTTGTAATGTAGTTCATAGCACTGACGTAGAGTCTTGATGTCTGTCTTTCTATCAATCTTTCTATTGATTCAAATCAACTCATCAAATGTTTATTGTAGCAGACTCACTATGTGAGATAGAATGATCATTGAAGCAGACTCACTAGTCAACTTGCTCATCAAAAAGATTGACTATCGACTTGCTCTTGAAGCAGACTTACTAGTTGCATGTGAACGTGAGGTAGATTGATTCACTGATAAATAAAGCGATGTGAGTAGATAAATCATTGCATTGACAGCGTCTTTATAGCAGACTCACTAGATTGATCTTGATTTAAATCAAGTCAAATCGAATTTGATGACACAGATTGTTTTGACTCAACTGATTCACAAGCTTGAAAAGAAAGAGAAATTAAACAGATTGTTTTCACTCATCTACTTCACAAGAATGAGTTAATTCTCAAGCAATTCACGAAGATTCTTTATCATCAATTCTATTAATCGAATGAACTATGTTTACTTAATGAGCAATAAATTCTTTAGCAATTCAAACAGTCTTGTCATTGATTCTATTGATCTTCTGATGTTGTTCTGTCTTTCAATTGCGTTGATCATCAGATAAACGAATTTCTTTAAACTCGTTCTGTCTAGATGAATATCTTGAATGAGTAATGAAATCAATATCATGTGATAAATGAATTCTTAATATAATGTTGAGATCATGCCTAGAATTTAATCACACTGCAGCGAGATAGTGCGTAGCTGAATAAAATGTTTGATCAATAAAGATAGCTATAACTAGAATATTAAGAATACAGAAGAAATCAAAGAGAGTTTCAAGCTGTATCTATAGTAAAGCAAAACAAAGAGAGCGAAGCAGATTTGCTTGAGTATCAAAAGCGCTAGAATAGAGTATCGAGACTGAAGTTTAACATGAGTCAAAACCTCTAGAGCTTATTGACTAGAAAACTTTATTCAATCTCGACATACTCATAACACAGACTTCATTTCATTCAAATATGATTTTCTTTTGAGTGAGTTGAATCATTGAATGAACAATCTTCGAAAAGTTCTTAATAAAGCGTCGATAGAAGTTGCAGAAGTCAATGAAGAACTGCATTTGAGTGAGATTATTGAGTGTAAATCAATCAACGACTGCTTGCATCTTTTGCAAGTTCATCTTCAATTCTTCAATTGATATCAAAAGTTCTAGAAAGATAGTTTTCTGAACATGAAACTTGCACTTGTTGATGTTTATCTGTAAATCAGCTTCTCATAGTTCATTCAAGATCAATCATACATGTTGTTTATGTTTCTTCAAGATCTTGCTGTAAATGATAATGTCATTTAGATAGATTTGACAAAACTGATGTAGATATTTGAACAACATGTCGTTTATATAGTATTGATAAAACGTTGATTCATTGATTAATTTGAAGAGCATTACATGATATTTGTATGAGTCGAAGAAGGTAATAAAGATAGTCAAATCTTCGCTATCTGAGTGCATGTGTAGTTTGTTGAACGCGACAATGATGTTCAATTGAGTCAGATACTTGCTTTCTTGTATATGAGCGAAAGTCTCGTCTATCAATGACAAAGAGTAGTGATTTCGTTTGATCAAAGCATTGAGCTTTTTATAATTGACGCAGAAACGCAGACTATCGTCTTTCTTTTCGATGAACAAAATGAGTGAGACGTATGATGCGAAGCTGAAGAAAATGAACTCTTTGTTTAAATGATTGATCAGATACTTCTTTATCTTCTGAAGCTTGTGATTAAACATCTGATATAGTCTGCTTCAAGAGAGCATTTGTTCACTGATCAACTTAATTTTGTGATTTTAGAAACGATGCAATGATAGCTGATTGATCATTGCTCGATCGAAGATGTTTAGATAGTCGTGATATTCAGAGAGAAGCTTGATCTTGACTTGCTTGAGAACTTCAGCGTGAGAAAGCTCATGCAAATTCACTTCTTCAGACTTGTTTTCAACTGTAGTTATGAGTCGATCAATTTTCAAGACAATAACAGCAAAGATCTTGACGTTTAATTGTTTGACTAGCATTCTATATATTGCTGTCTCTATCATTGCTATGTTTGTTGAATCTGACGTTGATTTAAAGATTTTAACGCTAGTTAAAGTCACGTCGCGCGATTTTAACTGTTTGATTAGTTTAACTGACTTCTCATTGAACTGACTGAAAGAGAGTGATTTCAGACTGAATTGAGATGTAGTGAAAGATCTTTTTAGTATATGAGTAGAAGTCAAACTCTTCTGCTTCGTGATTGTCTTGTTGCTTGAGAATAGAACAATCGATTTCTGACTAGAAGTGAAATCTGAAAATTGTTATGAGTGTGTTGAAATTGAATAGAGTTTTCTAGTCAATAAGCTCTAGAGATTTTGACTCATGTTAAATCTCAGCTTCGATACTCTATTCTAGCGCTTTCAATACTCAAGCAAATCTGCTTCACTTTCTTTGTTTTGCTCTACTATAAATACAGCTCAAAACTCTCTTCTGTATTCTTAATATTCTAGTTATAGCTATCTTTATTGATCAAACATTCTATTCAGCTACGCACTATCTCGCTGCAGTGTGATTAGATTTTAGGCACGATTTCAACATTATATTAAGAATTTGTTTATCACATGATATTGATTTCATTACTCATTCAAGATACTTGTCTAGACAGAACGAGTCTAAAGAAATTCATTTATCTGATGATTAACGCAATCAAAAGACAGAACAACATCAGAGAGTCAATAAAATCAACGACAAGACTGTTTGAATTGCTAGAGAATCTATCGCTCATTAAGTAGACACAGTTCACTCGATTAATAGAATCAACGATAAAGAATCTTCGTGAATTGCTTGAGAATCAACTCATTCTCATGAAGCAGACGAGTGAAAACAATCTGTTCAATTCTCTTTCTTCTTCAAGCTCATGAATCAGTTAAGTTAAAACAATCTGTGTCATCAAATTTGATTCAACTCGATTTGAATCAAGATCAATCTAGTGAGTCTGCTACAAAGACGCTGTTAATGCAATGATTTATCTACTCACATCATTCTATCTATCAGTGAATCAATCTATCTCACGTTCACATGCAACTAGTGAGTCTGCTTCAAGAGCAAGTCAATAGTCAATCTCTTTGATGAGCAAGTCGACTAGTGAGTCTGCTTCAATGATCATTCTATCTCACATAGTGAGTCTGTTACAATAGACATTTGACGAGTTGATTTGAATCAATAGAAAGATTAATAGAAAGACAGACATCAAGATTCTACGTCAATGCTATGAACTACACTACAAGTCATAAAGACATGACTTTTAAAGAGAAGAAGATAATGTTACGAGTATGTCGAGATTGAATAGAGTTTTCTAGTCAATAAGCTCTAAAAGTTTTGACTCATGTTAAACCTCAGTCTTGATACTCTATTCTAGCGCTTTCAATACTTGAGCAAATCTGCTTCGCTCTCTTTGTTTTGCCCTACTATAAATACAGCTTGAAACTCTCTTTGATTTCTTCTGTATTCTTAATATTTTAGTTATAGCTATCTCTATTGATCAAACATTCTATTCAGCTACGCACTATCTCGCTGCAGTGTGATTAGATTCTAGACACAATTTCAACAAAAATTGAAGAGAATCAATTCACATATCAATTACTAGATTGATTTTGTTCATTCATGTTTTTTCAAGAATCATTTGATGTTGATTTAATCAAGTAATCAACATAGAAGCTGTGTCAATCGTATGATCTTGAACAGTCAGATTCAAATAAATGACATGAGTAATGAGTTTCTTAGTATAGTGATCATCGAATTTTCGAATTGACTTCACTTTGATTAAAGTCAGAGACTTGATTTGCAACTGATCACAAACAATCTGCGCGATCACTTCATTAATGAACGAATAGTCAGCAGCTTTGATGTCAATCAATGACTTCAATAAGTAACTAATTTCATTGCTAGAAAGTACACATTCAGTAGTCAAAGATTCAGAAGCAAAAGAATCATCTGACATGCTCATCATTGAAGAAATTAACACATCTTTCATCGCGTCTTTGATGAAAGTCTCTAGTTTTTTGTCTTGCTATTCTTGAAAGACATTTTCTCATTCTCTTTATTCTTTGAAATGATGATCTCATGTAGACGAAAAGTGAATGCACAAGATGCAGAAGTGTTGATCTTGTTCTGAGAACAATTCTTGAACAAATGTTTCAAGATCTTGCAGATCTTGCAGATGATAAACGATTTCGCTCGATTGAACTCAGAAGTAGAAAAGATGATAGACTTAATGTAATCAATTATCAAAGTTATCACTGCTGACAAGAAAGTAGTAGCGCATTTGTCAAATACAGCAGTGACTTTGATGATGATAGTGCAACGTTCGCTGCAAAGCTGATAATTGACTCATTGTTTACTATTTACATCTTGAAGAAAGATTCTTAAGCGAGTGAGCGAAGTAAAGTTCTTTGAACAGATTGATAGAGCATTCTGCAAGCGATTATTGATTTTATTCTGAAGATCATTTATCAGAGTGCAATCATTGTATTCAAGATAGCTGAATAGCTTCATAAAGTTGAAGTAGAAAACATTGAAAGACTTGTCTGCTTGTTTCAGAGCGTAGTACTTACGACGACACTTTCAATTCTTATTCAGTTCATTGTATATTTCTTTCAGATGCTTAAATAGCTTGTCGATCAAGATGTATGAATGTAAAGTATCATGTTGACGTCAAGCGAAGATATGCTCAGCAGCATCATCTTCTAGTCTAGATATCACATAGATGATACAAATATTCTCATTATCGAAGTGATCAACATTTGTCTGAAGCTTGTCGTCTATCTTGATTCTTCAGCTGTTTCATGTCAATTCATCTTCATCAATGAATATAAATGAGTTCAAAAACTTGAAGAACTTGTGATGATCATTGTTGAATAAAGTGAACGACTTTCGTCAAGTATGATTCTCGATAGAAGCTTGAGACTTCGTAGACTGTCGAGATCGAGACTGATTCGCTGAACGCTGTTTCTTTTTTAAACTCAATACTTTCTCTTGTAGTTCAATGATAGTCTCTTCTTGAGTGTCTATTGTCGTTTGATTTGTCTCTAACTCATCAAGTTTCTTGATGTGATTGACTTGTAGATTAATTCATTGTTTGTTGAGTTTCAAAGTCATGTCTCATTGATCTCTTAGCTCGATCAGCATCTTGATGATCTCGTCTGACTGATTGATAGCTCATTGACGAAGTTGTTGATTCATGTTGATGTCTCATGAGATAGCGACATTCTGAGATTTCGCTGAAGCATTGAAAGAAATAAGAGAAACTCATCTACTAACAGTGCTTCTAAGCAGATGAGCTGTTCGTGACTCAACTGATTCAGAGTTGCATGTCATTGTGAAAGATTGAAGATAAAGATAAATAGATTTGATTGTGATAAGATTGAGTGATTGATTTGATAAAAGTAATTCAAAGAATCTTTTACGAATTTTCTGAATAAACGAAGTAGGTTATTTCGTATCGTCTACACGTTGATAGCAGAGTAGTTGATTAGCATTTATCTACTGTTAGAGATCAGCATAAAGCGAGTCATATGAGTGTCATTTAACTAATAGATAAATGCTAAGAAAGAAAAGTATCTACAGAAAAGAACTCAATTCTTATATGTATGTTTCTCAGCTCTGTGCTAGACTCGATTGAGTTGACGTCTTACACATATGATGCAAAGTCTCAATGACATCATCTCTTAGTCAGATTCTCGCTAAACTCAATTAAAATGAAATCAGATGAAGACTAGATGAAGAATAGATGAAGACTAGAATCATAACAAGAAACATCTTTCATTATAATAAATCTTGTCACATTGAATAATTAACGTGCTGTTTACATAATTTAATGATGATTAAATCATTGAACAGTTATTTGAAAAAGACTTTTTCAAAAACTACAATTTTTGCAATAAATGACAGAAAGTTTAATAACATCTGTAACTTTTCATATGATAAAGAACTTTTTGTAAGCATGCTGTTGATGAGCTGAATTGTTTTCTAATGCTTATCAAATAATAAATGAGTCATCATATTAATTGAGTTAAGCTTAATGCTCAAAAAGATACATGTGATGTCAATAAGATTCTTTTTAAGATTAATGCTAAACTTTAACTGAGTGCACAGATCATCAAAATTGCTTTCGTATTTATGAACTTTGATCATGTTTGCTTGTATGACTAGAAAGTCATTCAAATAATGTATTATTGAGTCTCATTGCAGAGTGACTATGAGCATTCAGCAAAGATCTTTAGCGAAAAGATTAAACAGATATGATGACGTGCATAAATTGAAGAAAAGAAAGTAATTTATTCAATACTTATCTCTTCAAAAGAAATCAAGCAGTCAGTGATCTGATGTTGCTATCAACACATGACAAAAGACATTGATCAGATCTCTTTTAATGAGAATTACATTTCAATTAACATCACATAAAATGATGATTACTTGATCAAAGATGAAATATTCAATTAATTCTCAGTTCTCAAGAATGAAGCAGTTGACTGACTTTTCTTTCAAATACGATAAATGATGTATTTGATATCAACAATCATTCTTCTTCAATACTAGTCTCAATGATGAGAATATAAAGTGATGAGAAACATGTTAAATCTCAATTAGTTGATCACAACGAGCTTGCTGCATCAAATTGATCTGAAGAGTATCTGAAGCTTCATTTGTTAAAAGAAGATTCTTGCTCAAAATCAGTTAATCGAGACTTTGATATTCAATTTTAGCTTCATGTTCAATGATAAACAGCAATGTTTGAACATATTTATGATCAGAATGTTCAACTAGCTGTGTTTATCATGCGCTTGCATCTAAAGAATCTTTGCGCGCTAGAGAAATTTCATTGATTTTCATGAGTTAATATGAAAAGAATTTTGATATTAATATCAATAAGATCAAAATTCAATGTCACTTTCTTTTAATGATCAATTGACTGTTTGAATTCAATATTTTGCAATTGATAACAGCATAAGTTTCATCACATTAACTGCAAATATGTTGATATATGCAACTAAAATAAATACAATCATCATCATTGAACTTGTTGCATATTAAAAGTTCTGTGCTTAACTGTTTTTTAATTTTTTGACTTTGATATTTCATTTGAGAAGTAATAGCAGATGTTTTTTTTATCAATGCTTGATCAACAAGTTCATTTTCAGCATTGTATTACTTGTTCAAGTCATTGACTTTTTTTATCATGCAAATCTCATGAAAGTGAAAGTGAAAGATTTGCAAAGACTTAAAAATGTAATGCAGATGAAGTTTCTGCAGATAGTCAATGTATCAAGTTAAGCTTGCTTGCAAAAAATGTTTCAATTGATCATTAATTATTTTGATAAAATATTGATTATATACTTTTAAACAGTGTAGAAAGAGAATCATGCTCTTGAGATTCTGCTGAGTGATATCATCATCATGAGTTTAAAACTCATTAATTCATGACAATTGCAAATTTTGCTTGTTGATTGAATTTGATATATGATCATTGATCAGCTTAAAAATATTGACAGCTCAAAATTCATTTTTGAAGATGAAAGTCAGTTGAATAATATCAATAAAGAGATAGCGAGATATCATTGTTTGAATGCAAGAATCACTTGAGAGAATAGTATTTAACATTTGACTGATAAAGTTTTCTATCACTGAGTTGTTTCTCGACTGATTCAGCGCTGTACTCTGAGCTTTCAGTCGTCGAAGCTTCTGTTTCAGCTCGCGTTTCATATTCGCTTGACGAACGTCTTTAATTCTCTGTCACATGACGAGAGTAGTCGATGTTTCGACGGTTTGTTTCGGGTCGATCTTTCTCAAGAAGGCACTCGAAGGGGAAGAACTCGAAGAGACAGATGAACTTGACGAGAATGATGATGATGATGCAGGCGAGCGAGAGCGAAACACATGGGAGGAGGGGGAGCGATGGCGACGGCTTCGCCTTCTGCTGGCAGCGGCAGCGACGTCGACGTTGACGCGACTCTGACGGCGAGTAGAAGCGACCATCGGCAGTGATGACAGTAGTGGATAGCAAATGGGATAGCAGTGGCAGCAGTGAGTAGCGGTGGCAGCAGTGGGTAGCAGTGGCAGCAGTGGGTAGCGGTGTGAATGACAAAGTGAGTAGCAAAGTGGGTAGCCAAGTGGGTAGCCAAGTGGGTAGCAAAGTGGGTAGCAAAGTGGGTAGCAGGTGCAAAAGCGCGTTTCTGACTGAATCCTAAGGGATGGAGAAACAGGAAGAGATGATGAGGGAAACAGAAGGGGAAACGGCCTATTTATCCCCTTTTCCCTGCTTAATCTCCTTGTTCTCTAGCGGCCGGCATTGGCCGAGCCAAGCCGGCTAGCAGCCACCTTCGCTTGCCGATAGCCTCCAGTCAAGCTGGACCTTACTGAGACTTACATGTTGAGATGATACCTGCAAACGTGTCTGCGCAATTTGCAGAACAATTACCCGTAAATTGGATGTATGATAGCTGCACCGATACGCCGTTGAGATCAACCGTAGGATTGAGGTCACTGCCGCCGAGGGTTTTGTTTGTGAACCCCATGCCGTCTATACAAAACTTGCCAACAAGGTCCTTGAGTGTCCCAGGATCAAGACCATTGATACTGACGCCCTGATGCTCACAATTTGGTCCGAAGGAGGCTGTCGAGGCAGCTGAAGGTGATGTAGATACAGTTGAAGAGGAATCGGAAGCCGAGGAGCTACTATCGCCATTATCGATGGAATACGTCGTCGATTGCGAGATTGCATTCACTGGCGAGCTTTGCGAAGCTGGCGTAGGTACTGTGCAGAAGGCTCCACCCGAGGAGGATGACGTTGACGAGCTTGTGGTACTTGAACTGGAGACAGAAGAAGTTGAGCCAGATGTTGTTGTAGCTGTGTCGGAGTTGGACGAAACGCTTGATGTTCCTGGATCTGAGGTAGTAGGAGCTGAGTCTGACGTTGGTAGATCTGATGCCTCGGGCAGCTCGAGCGTCTCAATTGGTATGCTAGGGATCACAGGCGGTATCGGCTCGCCAATTGGTAATGGTACAATTATCGGAACTACAATAAGACCCGAGCTGGTTGTCCGCTGACTGAATGAGGTGTAAAAGGTCATTGATCCACTTATTGAGGTCGTAGGAGGCGCAGTAATAGTCGGGGCAACCATGGAGAATGTATAGTCTTGACCTGCTTTGTAAGATGAGGGTATCACCACGGCCTGCGTTGAGGTGTTGGAGTCGCTGTAGCCAATTTTGTGACATCCAGTTGTCTGGCCCACGGGGCATACATCGACTGAGTATGAAGTTTAGCAAGTTCAAGAAGGTAGAATCGAAAAAGAATGTTCGATGCTATTGTAGGCAGGCTCACCATATCCCCTCTGAGGTAAATGTTTCTCGGGCTGTGTGAGGGCACAAAGTGCGTGGACAGATACGAGAACAGTAAGAACCGCCCTGCTCCATAACCCGCCAGGGGTGGAAAGAAATGCCATCACGAGGTACTGATCACAAAATTGTTGAAGTGAACAGGGTCACATCATCATAAGATGCTGGGGATTTGACCAATATATAACTTGCAACTTCCGCTATAGATAGATCCAAAGTGAAAACTTATTTCAAACATTGTTATTCGAAAGTCGAGAAGACCTGATCCTTCAGAACGCCCTTAACGCCCTTGACAGGTAATTACTCCGCCATAGTAAACGTTCAGAGTCTGCGTGGCCACCTGAAAGGATGGGGCACCACCATAAGAGCTGTGATTGCAGCATCGCAACACCATGCCTTCACACATTGTTGTGTGGTTCTGAAACCCAACCTGGAGTCCCTGATTGGGTCCATGACCGGAGAGTGAAACACTAGTGACTTGCTCCTCGTTGAGGCTCCTCCATGTAGAGTGCGCCTTCGGGCTAAGACTAAGCAAACCCCAGAGGCTTTGCCAATTTGGTTCTATCTTGGAAAATTCAGAGCTAAGATAGATTGAAACTCAAACAATCATAGAGGACAATATGGTGGGAATCTTGCAGAACACCATAACAAGCTCTGTAATTGTTGAACAGGTAACATAGAATGATGATATCGAGGGTCTAAGAATAACGGGATCTATGACAAGTGCCACGATATCTTTCGTGAGTCTCCTCTGACCATGTCACCAGAGCTCTCACTTGAAGCTGAGACAACCAGCGAGTAGTATTCTGGCTTCGTCATAGACAGCGGCATACTGCGATAAATGTGGAGCCACGCCGCTGTTAGTACTAGACGCACTTGCTCTAGGCGCTACTGCGACAGAAGCCGTCACTGAAACATAAGGCGAAGGATGATACAGCAGGTGGCAGTACTTACAGGAGTTCCGCGCTACTAGATCGGATTAATTTGTCTGACATTGACAGTGTGCAAGCAAAAGCAGAGAGCAGGCAAGAAGTTGCGCAAGAAAACAATTGAGAACACGTCGAAAGATGGTAAACCACCAACCTTTCAACGGCACAACGTAGGCAGTATTATCAGTATCAGATCTCGAGTTTCAAGAGTGCGGCTGCTATAGCTATGCCACTCTCCTACAGAGAGGCTTAGACTGACGTTTCAAAGTTGATGAGTACGTGACGCTCGACAATTGGTTCCATCCATGACTCTGCGCTAGCGCTAGGATCGGGTAAGCGACGGACCCGCCGTTTCGCGCAGCCGCTTACGGGAACAACACTCATCAATTGCGCTCCCAGTTTTTCCAATTCCCATCAGGTTTGTTGAGCCTTCTTTGGTTCATGTTTCGACTATGCTGGCGTGGATGAGAGTGTTCCTTCGTGTAGAGACTTCTCCCAATCGGGTTTTACGCTTCTTCCATCTACTAAGAAAGCGCAACTCTGCTCTTAGACATACTTCTTTCGTAAGCCGAAGTACTAAGATGACGCAAAATACTCCATGACGCACATGTTTGGAAGTCTCCCTCTATGCTTTATCTCATTGTAAGTTCCAGTAAAATCTCTGCCTTTCAGTTGCGCCGCAATTTGCCCTCCAGATTCTTTTTCCCAGTCTCGTCTCAGGGCTGTGCGAGAGGCCCAAGTCAGCTATGTTTTTTGTGGTGGTGTTTCGAGCCCTTACGAAATGGTCAGTTTGAAGCTATATCCTGTACCGGATCCTCCTTGATACATAAGTGGTTGTCGCCTATTCGTAACCAGCTTTCATCCCTTTCATTTGCTAGTGAGTATGTTGGAACGAAGACGAGGCGTATCAATCACAAGGTTGCGAGAATTATGTGTGTCTCGATACACATATAAGTACGAGCATTGCTTGTATCAATTTTCGGTATTCCCCAATTTGATAGCTTTTTTTATAAGTCGATAATCTCAAAGCAGTGTTTGACACGATCTATCGTTATGAAGGTTCTCCTAGTATGTACCCTCTCAGTACATCTTGCATTTTCAAGCACCCTACCCATTTTAGAAAATCATGGGACAATTCATTCCCTGGCCCAACGTTCTAAGGAATTACATGTATCCGTTGACGCTGATGCATACATGAATGATGTGAGTCCCCTTTATTGGGTTGTGCCCTTACCGAATTTGCTTTTGTGACATCTGCTGAACAATATAAGATCGTCAACAATGTCACACTACTCTTCCACAAAAGTTATTTGAACAGTCAAGACATTAAGCGGGCCCAAGAAAGACCATCACCTGTGCGGCGGGAGATCCATCCAGATATCGTTCGACGAGTCCCTACCGCAACGACCATAGTCATCCCTAATGATCCAGCACCACCTGGTACAGAGTGGGACGAGTCTATCGCAAACGATGCTGGAGCCAGAGCCACTGTGAAAACTGCTTGGAACGAAGCTATACGCATGGCAAATCTCGCCGCCAATGGTCTCCAGAGTCTGCAAATTAACCTCAACAACCAAAACTTCAACCCCAGTGACCTGGACAAGCAAAAAGATTTCATTGCTAAACAATCCCCGCCGTGAGTCTTATTTGTAGTGTGCCTCTGCATGACTCTTGCATCGCTGACCTGTTTCTAGGATGGCTCAGATGTTCGGAAGCCTTCCAAGCCTACTACCAACGGTGCTGGACGTTTTCAACAAGATGGTGAACAATATACCAAATATTAACAGCGGCATTAGAAACGGTAACGTTCTCCGTCTTGCTCTGGGCAAAGACATCAAGGCAAAGAACGGCGCAACTAGGATCTGTGGGAATCAAAATTCCAACTGTGATATCTATGCGGCTATTTATATCCCACATATGACCGATGGTATACCAAATGACCTCCAAGGGAAATACCGATTTGCCGATTCCATGATAGTGTTCTGCCCGTGTTTTTTCCTTCCCGCTTCGGATCCCAATGCTCTTCCATCTGATCAACAGGCATTGAGCTCAAAATCCCTCCTCGATAAGTTGAGAACTCCAGGTATGTCCGCGCTGTACAAATGCATTCACTCAAATACAAACATTGAGCTGACCCTCCTCGCAGGCCAGACCGTCGTTCATGAATGGGCTCATCTCACTTGGATACAAAATGCGAACGTCGGTTTGCCTGAGACCTATGGATTTAAGCAATGTGCCGATCTCTACATCGCAAACAATGGCGCTGTTGATGTCTTAAAGAATGCTGATAGTTTCGCAAACTTCGCGTCTTATCACGCTTATAATCAAGAGCCATACGCGCCCACAGATGGGAGACCAGGGTTCAGTTGCAAAGATGTATGGCCTAGGCTGGGGGGCAACAATGCAGTTTTCAGCCCTGATAAAATCAAGGATACATTCCCTTGATTTAAGTCGATGTTGGCTGGATCATTAGTGGGATCCTCGCAGCTCCTATTTCTACCGATTTAAGAATATGTTTTGCAATTTCATTGATGATGTTCCGACTGAGTAAGTATTTGAGCCCTGCTTGCAGCAATGCTAGAATATGAAGCTGTGAAGGTTGAATCTGGACTTGACCTGCCTGCAGTTTTCATCTTAAATAGACTTTATAACGATTCTGGATAATAGAAAGCTGCTTCGGTTTTCGATCTCGCGGACGGGGTCGAATAGTAATTGATCGCCGCTGAATCCCCGATACTGTGGTTCAAAAATCTCTTTGGTGAGGGGGACAGGTGTGTGTATACGGCTTGTCATTGTTTTGTAAGGATGGAAACCTACCTTAGTCATGAAAGTTTAGTGTGGAAATTCCGGCCCTCGGCTGCCATGCGATTTTGCATGGAACGTGGCCCCCAGTGATGAAGCTCCCCGTCCGTCTCATGACAGAATCTCTACACATAGGGACTATCATGAGTGGGGCCTCAATCCCTTGAACCAAACGACAACATCATAGACAAGGAAATGTCTTTTCACAGTGTTTTACCATCTATTTGTCTAATCGATTATCTCATTGTCGCCTTTTTCATCTTTGTTCGTGAGCATTTCATCCATCAATAGTGATCCCCATCCATGGATGGCTATATTCACTAGTCGTGTGCATCGTATACCTTTTTACCATCGGCTACTCAGAAAACATACAAGAAACTCCCTCTAGATCAGCTTAGCTAGCCTATTAAATCACGCAGACGTACATAGGAGACATGTTGAATCTTTGACATTCAAGAACAATCAAGACGTAGTTCGGGTGCGTGTCAACAGCACGGACTATAATAGTGTGGACTCCTCCCTAGCTAGTGAATCTCAGTCTGCTAAAATCTTATACCTGAAATTCCTTAGCCTATTACTTTGGGACAGCTGCAATTTAAGGCAAGTCTCCTCCGCCATCACTTTCGATACCGGAGCAATTCGCTCAACCCTACTCAAAGCTTTATGACTTCAGGACCCCGTGGAACAGCTCACACGGTTTCTCTGTTACATCTTCCACTATAACCTCCACGCCCTCGCCCATATGCTTCTTTAATCTCCACTTCTTCATCCGGTTCATAGCCGGCCGCCCTTTCCATTCTCCCAAACCTAAAATCTTCAACTCCCTCAGTCTCGGCCACTCTGTTCGCATAAGTGCCGGTAGCACAATTTTCACGAATCTTTCATCCATCGGCTTCATATCCTGTGGCGGTGGTCGGATACACCCAAATGTCTGCTCCAGTGTGCCAGCTTTCACATGCGAGATGAGTCCCTCAGAGACCCCTTGCTCAAAATGGAAAGACTGCAGAGTTGGAGAGACACATGATATGAAAGAGGCCAGCTCTGCGTAGCATTGCACATCGGCGGAGGTATTTCGACCCTTGCGATTGTGTATCCAGCCGGGTTTGCGGTAATGAAACGATGTGAGGGCGGAACACTGGTGTTCGATGCGCGGAAGGATGTAACGCATTGTGCCGGGCAGTCTTTGCACCTTCACGTTAGGGTTAAATGGGCGGGTGTAATAGTTGAAATTATCTTGGGTTGTGGAGCATTCCTCAGGCCACTTGCCATGGCATGGGCCAGGGTCCTGCAGGTTGTCGAGGGAAAGATGCTCGAGCTTGGAGAGGCCGACCGGATGCAGGATTGCCATCACACTCTCGGGGTACATGATTCCCGAGAGGCGGATGTGTGTTGCGGCAGGGAACAACGGCGAAGGTGGATCCCGAAGGTATGCCCAGTCCCAGGTCTCTTGGTAGCAGGCCAAATCGAGCTTCGTGACATTGGTAAAGGTTTTAAAGGCATCCCACATGTGCGTGTCAGGCCAAACAGCATCTCGTGTTTGTTTACCAGGCATGTAGCCATCAGGATCGCAATATGAGCGGATTGTCCATGAGAATTTATGTATCAGTTTTCCGATGTAAGGGTTGGTGAGTACAGTGGAGAGAAAGGCGTGCTGTTTGCGGCTCAAATCTGTCAAGTCGAATCCAGGTGGAAACTGGTCAGACCAATAGTACTGAATGCTGCCATTGTGGCCCGTGGTGGGAAGGCGGCCTCGGTTATGGACGCTGAGGTCAACAGAGCGGTATTTGAGAGGAAGGAGAACCTCAGCATGCAGTGTTTTGCAGGTGGAGGAAAGAGCACCTAGGGATGGGAGGGTGCAGAAATCTAGGATATTAAAGAGAGTTTCTGGGGCAAGGGCAATGAGAAAGCAAAAGCCTGCATGGCTCTTTGAGGCTTGGACTGGTATTTCCATGATGCGCGAAAGTGCTACGGGTAAAACGATTGATATAATAAAACCCTTAGGAATTTATCCTCTGTAAGAAGGTCGAAGAGTTTGTCATTGAAAAGGATATCTTTGGCGCCGGTCAAATCAGTCAGTGATACTTTGTAAATCTGAGAGCGGACAATTGTGTTTACGTGTCTACATCGACCCATATAAATTTCACATCCAATGTATTGAATCCTTCGAACCCCCTCAATTGTGGCAAAGGTCGAAGCGATGGATGTCTTAGAGAATAGCAGGCAACAGCGCGAATCCTTACCTTATTCACTAGCCTAATTTAGCGCAACGCTAACTACCTTAAGGATCTTGTATTCGACGATGCAAGGAATGATAGACTAATAAGTATAACAGCTACCTACTGTAGGTAAGTACAGGTAAAATCTGGTATCGTCTTTATAGCTAGGGCTAGCACATAAAACCGAAGATCGTTCTGATACCGTGATATGTCAAGCTTGAGGCCAGCTTACAGGTTCACCTCAGCCACTTTCATGCGGCACATCTCGAGCTGACAGTTTAGCGTGAGTTATCTACCTTGAAAGAGGAACTCGAAATCCTCACACCCCGGTTATGGATTCTAACAATTGCGGGTGACAGAATTCAGGCTTAAATAGAGTAACACCTCCCAGCTTTCATACGTCGTCTCCGCGCGCATGACTACCTTTCGAAAATATAAGTCACTAAACGACCTCGTCATATAGAATGCTACAGTACAGTTATGTTTGCCGGACGTCGTCACTGCTTACTAGAAAAAGCCTGCTGCTGCGGTGTACTGGTACGTGAACTACCACCCTCCGAACCTCAATGACGACGTCTTTAACACGGTGGACTTCGCACGACTCGGCATTCAGTGAGTCTATTTAGATCCAGGACGTCGCTATCAGCCGTCTGATTTGACGTTAGAATTACATTACAATGATGATTACTTCCGTTTCACGCGGGGCCGCTTCGTTGTCAATGAAGGGTTTGAATTGTCTCAGCGATACGCTCACTTCAATGTGCAAGAGCTAGCTCGTATTGCGGCGGAAGCTGTAGGCTCGGCGTCTTGTATTAGCATGGGAAAGTACCCTGATGGATTGTACAACAAAGCTTTGCTGCTGACTATAGAAGCCAGGACTCAAGTCGTTGCCAAAATCCCTAACCCAAACGCTGGACAGCCACATCTTACGACCGCAAGTGAGGTAGCAACAATGGAATTTGTAGGTATCCTTGACTCCATCCACAAGGAAGTACTTTGATAGTTTCCAGCCAAGGACCGTTCTGGGAACTCCTGTCCCTAAGGTCTATGCTTGGTGCTTCAGAGCTCAAGATACTACTGTAGGTGCCGAATATATGGTTACGGAGAAGCTATCAGGGGTTCGACTAGGCATCAATTGGGCGGGCGTTAAGGTCGAAGACCGTTTTACTCTTCGACCTACTACTGCTCGCCCGAAACCTTCTCGTTGATGGTGAATCAACACATCTTGCTCAAATGATAGATTTGGAGAACACATGGGAGGAGCTTCCAGGCGTTTGCATTCGTGGCGGTGCGCCGTACCCATTCCAATTCTCCAGGGAAGAGAAGGGCGAGATAGAGGCCGATGTCAATGGAGCACTGCGCGGGATGGAAGCAATGTCCGCGGTGCAGAAAAGCTTGGGTGGGTTGTTCCTAGAACGAGGTATAGTGCGTGCGGAACAGTACGAAGAAGCTTGTGATGAAACTGCAGCAGGTCAAAGAACAGGTCAAGGAGTTTTATGCGCGTAGCGAAAGTGACAGACAAGTCTGGAAAGAAGCTTGGCCATTGATAAACCAGGGATCTTTTACCATATACGTTTCTTGTTGCCGCATCCGGAATATTGGAAGCGCAAAGTTCAAGCGCAGGCCAGCAATTCACCTTCGAGGTCAACGGCGCTTCCCTTGATGATGACTCCTGCCAGCGATAGTCCTCCCTCGTAGGGGAGCCAATTGTTCAGCAGGTCACAGCAATATCACTGTTGAATATGAGAACCTGAGGATGTCTCTGCAGATGAGCCGAACGAAACCCATGAGTCATTCTATGGCTGAGTTATGAGATAAAGGCGGACAAGAGTCTAGAAAGAACAGAGACCTCTTAATCCCTTGTCATCAAAAACCTACTCGCAACCAGGTCAGTATTGGTGTACACGACCTGCCCTGATCAAACTTATCCGTTATAGAACGATCAGCAGGGCTTGTTCGTGACTCGGATATCTAACTGGTGTCTGTGCTGTCGGTCTCCCCTCGAGGTTCGTTGCTTGAATACCGATTGAAGAAAAATCAAGCATATAGGGCATCCCAGATCTTGACCATGGTCAAGACATGGCAATTGGGTTCTCAACGTCTTACCTGCGGGTGCCATCGTAATTTCTTTGGGGGCAGAGTTTGCGTACAGTCTTGCTTTTAACCAGCATTTCGAATCAGTAATGAAAACTCCAGGGTCAAACAAGTCAACGACAACCTATACCCAACATGTCCGCGTGTATTGATTATACGTGTTTCATATTATCATGTGGTCGCAATTACCAAGCCTCAGCCGTATCGCTTGCGCAAAACGTCTATCAATGCTTGCGAGATAGAGCCTCGAAAGATTATGGGGCGTAAATGCATTCCCAGTCATGTATCAAGAGTGTTGTCCTGGAAGAAAAGAAGAGCCAAGTTAGACATCACGCTTTTGGCGCTGTATGGGGGTGTCATTTTAGGCTCGCGCAGACAGCCACAGATTGCGTAAGTATGATCCACTTGTGGTTTGGAACAAGACCAGCTGCTCACCTATGTGAAGAGGACTGTGCTTGTTACTGAGCGATGGTCCGTTACTCAATGGCATTGAGCCCCCCTTCAACTAGACAAGTGTCGGGCAGCACCATCTAGGACCCAAGAACTGCGGGAAACGTCCGCCCACCAGTAGCGCTATTGTTATGGGCCTAAGTGCCTCTTCGTCGGTGTTTGCCTGTCAATGTTCTCATTGCAAATAGTTCCCACTACTTTACCCCTTCAATATGGCTTACCATCCTCTTTGTTGGCCCTAGGTACGGTACTTCGCACAGAGCCGCACCATGCGCTCCAACAGCTATCAAATCCCTTTGGCCCGCTAACTCCCAGACATGTCTTCATAGCCTAGCTAATAGAAGGGCCAATTACTTAGCTTCAAATTGCCGATGCTCGAGGCGCACATCACTTCCCAGCCCTTATGATACAGGTGTTATGTACATCTTATACTATATTATTTCTTTCAAGAATCTAGCAGCATGGCAGTCTGCGAAGACGGTAATCTACTAAAGCCGAGCAGCTTATAGTATCCAACACAACAGGCTCTAGTCCACCGGCGAATGCTCCATGAAGAGAACTATGGCGGCCGATGCAGGAAGGAATGCTCCCAGTTAGCATTTTACGGCCACGGTCTGGCAGCAATTTTGACTTTCCCTGTTAGCGCATGAGGCGGTCATGTACGGTATCCTTCGCGTGCGCATAATTTGGTGCTGACGGTAAAGGATCGATACAGATGAGTCCTTCAAGTTTTCCCAAGGTGCCCTATGGAGTAGTACCTTGGCACTTTGGATCAACAATGTCGCAAAAATGGTTCTAAGCCCGATGGGGAATACCGAGGCAGATTACATAATGAACACCATCTTCTTTTTCGACTCTCGCAGTCTCGCTCTTTCAACCTCCTCATCATTCGCGCCATCCAAGCGCCGATTCAATGGCAAATTATCGCGGTACGATGCGCCGCATCTCGGGTAGCGCCAACTGCTCCGACGTAAATGCCGGTCACATCTTCTGGCTGCCCGCGAAGACCGACTGCAATAAGAGCCTAGTCGACGATCCAGACTTAAACGACGGATGCTTCAACCATCCGGTCCTAGTCTTAACCGCAAACTATGACCTGCAGATGGCAGTTGTACTTCTTGTCAATTAAATAAGAGTCGCCAGGTTAGTCTTGTTCGCTTTGCTGACTCCCGAAGCTTACATCATTCCACGGCCAGAGCCTCGCCGAGAAGTTTCCGAACAATGTCGCTCTGCGCAACCAGCACCTACCAATCTTCCCATCCACGCCGCATTATGACAATGGCATCCAGCTCTCTCTTGCCGATGGTCTAGAGCTGCGGAAACAGAGCTACGTCAAAACAACATGCTGCTACACACTGGACTACAAGCTCTTGCATAATTACGACCACAGCGGGACACCATATAAGCTACGCTCGGACTCCATGGAAGAACTCATGGCCTACATTGGTACCACTCTACCCCGAAGACTTCGCGAAGTCCTGGACTATCAGCCGACCAAACACAATCGGCGAGGCTGATGTTCGTAGAAGTGGCATGCCGAACCCGATTGCTGAAACGCGCACAGTACACCCTCCTGTTCTACTGGATATTCCTCGCCGAATATTCTTCAATCCGACAAGTTGGCCAGGAACCACACTACTACAATCCCAAATAAATCTCATCTAGATGAGCCCACCATTGCCAAAGAAAAGAAATCATCACGATTCTACTTACGGCACCTTGACCATATGCTGACGCGGCCTCCTCAATATTATAATGTAGCAAACCGCGGAACGGCCTTCTATATCGTTCGCACGTCAACGTGCTATCGACGACTCCAAATTTTAGTGGACTTCGGATAAGGTAGGCTCTATCGTAGCTATGCATACCTAGTCCAGCACGCCGTCTTGTCTAGGATATCTTCAGAGCGGTGTTGTTTTCTTCAATGTTTCACAAGAGTATGTAGAAAATAGCCTTGGACATAGGCTTTTTAGGGTATCCCCGATATACATGTCTCTCTAAGCCGTTAGACCAATAGTATTCACGGCTGAAACCCAGCAATAGATGTCCATACATATGCTTCTCCACGTCGCAGCAAATGTCGGCTTTTCCATGTCTCGCGTAGCCGCACTTAACTGCTTCATCCAACATTTTGGCCGGAATTTTTGATACCGTGGATTAGCTTTCTTCTAGATTTGTTGCATTTACCTATGAAAACGATAATCTACAGATGCGTACTCGTGACACCTTAACGTATTTTTCAGAGGAGTCAGATCTCACAAAAAGCTACGCTACGCATTCTCAGACACAGGTTACAGGACAACTCCAAGTCCCTCAACCGAAAACTCGAGATGAACAGCACTCATCCATCCCAGCGCTGAGATAACTTTAGGCCGTCGATGTCTAAGAGGTCTCTGAGTATACATGGACCAGATGATGTCTGTATATTGAATGACTGAAAGGATGGCACAAGAAGAACAGACTATATTTCAAATGGCTGCATCACACAAGTAGCGTTAATAGGAATTGAACTTAATCGATACCTGAGTGAATTCACGAATACCATTACTCGTACATGTATGGTGATCTATTTGTAGGTTACCCGGTAGTCTTGACGCGCGTTTCCGTCAGCGTTTATCTTCCCGACGCGGTGATATCACTGTGCATGCCAAGGTCTTTTTCTCATCCAACCCAAATTCCGCAGATCTTCACATCATCGGCGACGATGCAGAGAAGCAGTAGCAACCGAGGACGGAACGGTTCTTCTCAGATAGGGGAGTATGACGCAGAGCAGATGTCGCTGTTAGCAGATGATGATGAGCAGGATCAGTCCTGGACTGATGATCAACCTTGCCCGCCCAATCCTCATTCCAACCTACCCGTCTATAATACCATCCACCGGTAAGATCTCGAATGCGCAATAATTTTCTCGTGATATTGCAATGGATGAGATGTCGCTAATCCCTAATTGCATTCCAGCGTTCGTCAAGACATCATTACCTGCATTGATGACCCATATAGTCTTGAGCAGTTGAGGTCTCCGAGGATGAACCTCTCAACAGTAAGGCCTCTTGTAGATAAGTTTTATGATATGAAAGACATTTCAATAAGTACTGTTCTCGTGACAATCTACTTTTGTTGGAAGCGTTTCAAATTTTACTAACTAGGTAATAGTCTACTGTCTTCTTGTAAACAGGGTGCAGTTCTTGCGCGAGCAGACATATCAATCTCATCATCAGAGCGTCAACATGACACGCGGACTCCTGTGTGAACTTCTCGCCAATAGGGTGTTGCGGCGATTTGACGAGGATAACCCCGGACGTCGAGGCTTACTTCTGCTGGCTAACATTCTAGTGGCTGGATTTGAGCCTTTTCAAAATGCGCCCGACTATATTCTACAGGAAAACAAAGCCTTCCATTGGGCCGTTCAAGTAAGGGGCGGTTATGAGAGAAAGTCAACTGCATTGGAAGTTGGTATTATATCCGGGTCAAAGACCTTTTTAAGTTCCTCAGCGTGCCAGAAAATTGTTGATGCTATATATCATGGGAGAATAGTGTACACGCCTTCCTCTTTCATCGATATCCTACCGGATCACTATAAGCACAAACCCATCACTCTCTATGACCCCAGGAAAGCTCCACTACTAAATCAGTATCGGCTTACTGTACCGCGGACAAGAAACATGCTAGATGTCTTTCAATTCCTTGTGCTTCTCGTCTTGTATGTGTTGACGATGGAAAATCAGGAGAACACCGATTTGACGACTTACGAGATACTCTTTGTTATTTATGCTTTCGGATGGGTATTGGAGGAACTTGGCTCAATTCTCGAGCACGGATGGCAAATCTATACGCAGAACCTCTGGTCGTTTCTGGATTTCGCTTTTGCCGTCCTCTACGCTTTCTACGTTATCCTTCGAATACAAGGCGTAGTAAGTGGCAACGTGAAATCAAGTCAAACAGCCTTGGATATACTCTCTTCCGCTGCGCCTGTGCTCATACCACGACTTGCATTCAACTTGATGCCCGAGAACATGCTCTTTGTCTCGCTCAGGGCAATGATGGCGGACTTTGCTGTCTTATCGGTACTCGCTGTCTGGTGTTTTGGGGGGTTTTTGTTGTCTATGATCTGGCTGAGCGATGGGTATCATCATGCAATCACAATCTCTAAGTGGATGCTATGGGTAATAATCTTTCCCATAAACCATCAATCCCCTTCGCACATAGAACTCTGATGATCTAACTTCACCTCTTAGGTTTGGTTTGGCCTCGATGGCACCGGTATTCAGAGATCAGTGGACTTTCACTGGCTACTTGGCCCAATCTTAATGGTCACTTTTGCCTTCCTCGGCAACACGCTCTTCCTAACAATACTTGTATCTATGCTCAGCAACACTTTCTCCAATATTGTGTCGAATGCGACTGCGGAGATACAGTTCCGACGGGCAGTCTTGACCTTTGAAGGTGTCAAGAGCGACGCCATTTTCGCATACCAGCCACCATTTAACGTACTGGCGTTATGTATTCTGCTGCCTCTCAAATGTGTTCTTTCGCCGCGGTGGTTCCATAAGATCAATGTCACAGGTATTAGGATCCTCAACGCACCCTTACTTCTTGCCATTAGTGCATACGAGCGTAGGTCGTTGTGGGCCACCGTTAAGCGAAAGTCTTACCGGCCCTCACGCCTGAGGAGCCTGTTGTCTTCGTGGGACTTCTCACGATTCTCTGTGCACGGCGATATCCAAGCGGTCTTTGACTCGGATGTGCCCATCGAGGTTCTCGAAGAGGTAACGGAGGAGAACAATCTAAGACCCAACAGTCTCGAGAACGGCAATCCTCGAAGAGCAATTAAACGCCCCGGCACCTCTAGCGGTAGTACACATCAGAAAACGCCAAGCCGAAGAGAATCGATCGGACCTTTTGCCGGGCTGACGGAACATCTGACGGAAATACTACAAGATCATAGTGGAAGTGATGTTCAAGAGCGATTGCGGAAAGTCGAAGCATCCACAAAACGAATTGAAGAACTACTTGAGAAATTATGTGGAGAGAAAGAGGATGAAGCAACCGGAGGTTAGAGCTTGGTTGAAGGCTTTTGGAATGGGTACCATGATTTAAATCACAAGAGAGCGGCAACTTACCGTCAATGCCCTCATCGGATTCGTCCACATTGATGGCGAAGGTGTGACATACTACAACACTATCTATCATGACTTATTAGGGATGGTTGCATTGCTTGATTAGAGACGGAGCTCGAGGCTGGTCGCAGAGATTTCTATATACACAAAGTAATCTCATTGCACAGCCTAACCTGAGTTCTTTGTATGGGTGAGGAACCCGTGTCTAGTAGCATATCGGTATTATCATTTCGTCTGACACCCCACATCGACCGGGGTTGCCCAAACCCGTACCGAAACGCCAGAGCACGAATCTCGTTGCTCTTTCGAAAGTTCTTTCCACCCCAAAGCCCCAGGCCAACCACCGCCGGGCGAGGCAACTGAAGCCATTCACAGTATTGGAGCATTGCAGGCAACCTCACTTGGCTGTTTGTCTGACCTCACCCTAAATGTCACCACTAGCCTACCTTCACCTACCGACCTCAAGAGTCATCAGCTACAGCTGAGCGCCGCCCTATGGTCACGTGACCCTAACGGGGAAATCTAAACGGAACCCTTTTGCGAGATGCCCGCACCATATCTTCACCCCCGGGAGGTGTCTACTAAATCATTCTCTCCAGCTCTTACCCATATGTACTAATATGAATCTTGATCAAGCTTCTTCCCGGTGGTCCAGATAAATTCCTTTCCGCCGTCGCAGACAATCTTGGATCCAGGAACTTGATCTCGATAGTCAAAATTGCCAGTTGCTTTCATAAACTCTTGAAAGCTAAATTCTACATTTTGGCGCTGACTTACAGATGCCTGGATGGTAGCTGCGGCATATATAAGATTGAGTCTGTTCGATATATTTGTTCTATCTAGAAGCTCATTGGTCAAGTGCGATATACTACGTTTGGAGGAGAATCTATCTCACGCCACTGACCACGAGAGGTAACCTAACAAACGGGGCTGGATATAATCGCGATCAAAGCATTGGGAATATTACATGAGCCGGCAAGATAAGATTAACTCTCTTCGCCTACTAGCAGACTTTGTACTGATAAAGGAATGATATGTTCATATACTACTGCTACTCCTTGAGGGTGGCGCTAGAAGATCAGTACTGAAACTGCCTTATCCTTCTTTCGGCTCTCTGGTAGAACATCCACCATGTCAGCATCACAATCGCGGTGATTGGCAGGGCAATGGCCCACAGCAGCCAAAACTTATCAGATAGGACGAACTGGGAAGAAGTTGGGTCAAAATTAAAGAATTGACTGCCAAAAATGCTCTGTTGTATAATTTAGCCAAGAAGGTCGTAAGTCCATAATGAAGGAATACTTACAGCAATAGTTGCACCAGGTAAGAATACAAGGGTCATCACTGCAATTGTCTTCATTGAATTACTGTCTTGCTTCATTATCGAGCTGTCCTGTTGGGTAACAAGATTAAATGACTAATATAAAGTCAGTCGTCAGTGTTTGTCTTCTTTATCTATGGGGGATTGTTTATACCAAATTGATAACGTTTTGCATTCGTTTCTCCATGCTATTGATTCGAAGGTTTGTGGACTGAAAGAGGCTATATCGATGTGCTAATAAGCTCTTAGTAGTCGCCCTAGCCGCTATCGTCCCTGAATCAGTTTTGTTCAGGTCGACAACACTGGTCATAATGTCATGCTGTGCCCGAAGACTTTCCACAGTTCTCAGAACCGCTTCTGAGCTTTCCTTGAGATGTATCATGTGCTGAGCAAGGTTATGCAAACCAACGAAATTCGGACGGTATTTGATCTCTAAGTCGTCTACTTGATTGAGAGTCCTCTGCACATATTAGCGAAGTATTTTCAAATCCGTCTGTCTAGAGAGCTTACTTGCTCTATCTGCCTGAAAACGCTCAAGACTTTCCAAACCTGAGAGTCCATCTGAACAAACAATTGTTCTAGAATAATACCGAATACCACGTACGGATCCTTCAAGATTTGGTCGCAATGCGGCTTCGAAAGCAACATTTGGAACCTTTGTTCAAGCGCCGCAGATGCTGCAAAACATATGCAGGTTACGCTAGGTTTCCGAGTGACGCTATTGACAGGTCCCCATTTCAGGAAGAAACCCGACTTGATCCATTGCCAGTCTGCCTGGCTCCTGTCGCCTGCAACGCTTGGATTACCGAACGCGTCGGCCTGGATTTCTAGGTTCTTGCACATGAAGTGGAACCAGGCTCCTAATCAGAGAACCATTAACATATTTCGCGCTATCATGTTAAATGAGATTTTACTTTGGTCGCCTTGATCATTACTGTCCGCTCCAAAAGAATGCGTGACTGACTGAATTCTTTCGCATAAGAAGCTTGCAGGGACTGAGAAGTGGTTGAAGAGCTTCAAGAAACCTTTGACGGTCTCCGGGGTTGGATAATCCAGGGGGGCAAATCTTTGTTGGACCATTAGTGTTCATGTCTTCTTTACCAGCGAGTCTGGCGATCATACATTACTCTGAGCGAAGGAGAGTCCCGTGTTAGTAAGTCATCTAATGTGGGCGTATTCGTCTGCGTTGTGTCTTTTGCCGAAGGTTAGCAGTCTTGCCACAGTTCGTCTAACTGGATGCAGAAAGCTTTGCCTTGTGGCCATTCTAATACTCTCAAGTACTGAAGCTCCTCCCCAGATGCTTTTTCGGACCCCAAGATGTCTTCAAACCGTTTGTAATGCGATTCATCATCGAATAATGTACACATGACTGGTTCCCGTGCCTACGACCAAGGTGACGATGATCGAAGGGGATGCCCTCTAGACGCCAATCCTAGCATTTCTAGTCACGGATTGAGATGATGAACGAAAAGTCTTGGGGGCTTGAAAGCTGGAGACTTTACTGAATGGAGTTGCAGAAATAGATGAATACGGGAGTTAAACACCAATTGATGAGACCCCCCTTATCGAACGCACGGGCAATGCGCCTTCGAACGAGGCTGCGCATTACTTTGTGCCTTTCTTCATGTGCAGGAACTTACTACTACTGAAGTAGACAAATCCGGAGTTTGCCGACCAATTGGAGCCTTTTATACGTGCGAGGTTACACAAGGCTGAAAGAGGGCGTCTGTCACTTTGCCCCTATTGGATCCCCTCGCTTAGCGAGTCCAATTGAAATCGCCTTTGTATACGACGCACGGCCGCCGACATGACCGGCGTGGAGGACAAAGCAAACCACATTCACGCCATAATGCAGCATTTGGATCAGCTATCGGTACTTCGTAAGGTCTAAAGGAAAAAGTCACGAAGTGAATAGATTTTTCGTGTTGCACAGAGCCCTCAATGGTCAGCCTTGCGCAAGGCTACGAACAGCGGCAGTACCGAGATATGCCTTTCGCGCAAGAGAAAGGGGAAATTTATCTCTGGCATGATATGCGACGGGCGGTTTATATCCCCTGCTATCCTCTGTCCAGATGTCTCGCCGAGTAAAACTCGTACACAGATGCATCTAAGATTAAGGAAGTTTTTCGACAACAAATTCGCCTGACTCTTATTTTACCCTTCTAAGTTTCTTAGAAGCCTTTGAAGATGGTAGGTTTATGTGCTGCGGACGTAGAAATACTCGGTGTTAATTCGAGTCGCAGGCCAACCAACCAGCTCCACATGGAGGCTCCTTTGTTCCCCAAACCGCATCACCAAGCCAACAGTATACCGTTTCCAATGTAAGTTCGCGACACACTGCAAGTTGATCGTGTAGTGGTTGACATCGTTGCAGCCACTTCCCCCAAGGGATCCTCACGGCGGGAACTATGTCCCTGGGCAAACGGCCTCACAGAATATGGGGGCACAGCCTTCGCCTCAAAGAGTGCCGCATGGAGGGACTTATATACCGGGACAAGGACCTCAACCTCCCAGCAGCTATCAAATCAATCCTGGTCAAATCCACAGTACACCACCACAAGTTCGCATACCCTGATCCTCGATAATACAGGAGTTTCTAACAGTTACAGATTTCGCCCGCACCACTCAACGGACAGTACGGTCATGATACTGGGGTAAATTACACCCACAACATGGGGCAGCAGCAACCGATGAGCCATGAGAAGTCCTTGGTACAGCGTCTTTTTTCCTGCTTCCTTGGGTAGTGTGGTAATAGGTTACTCAGACAGTCGCATCGGATGAGGTATCTCAAAGGCCGAAGAATGTATGTAATAACAAGCAAGCAACCTATTCACACAGTTCAACGCGTCTAATGCTTCATGAGTAGCCCCAACGAACACACCAAACCGGTTACCAGAACCTCACTCATTCTGCCGCTAGCTGGAGATGGAAGTGGCCAAATTCATTCCAAATGCCAGGCTACATCTATGACATACTGGATGACAGACGACACAGAGATGTCATGCAAAGAGTCTGGAAGGGAGCCGTGGATGACCGGTACCTGAGTCCCTGGGATGGACACGTCGCCAAGCTCGTTGTACAAGCGACCGATGAAGTATACAGTGCTCCAAACAACGTCACTTGGAGGCGAACCTTCGTCCGCAATGTCAGCCCCATAATGTTGCGTTTAGCAAACTGGCCTATATCCTCAGTTACGGTGGATGCGACCCAGTGGACCGACCAGGAATGGACTAGTGTCTGCCTGAAATGGCTTCCAGCTTGCGTTGCACTCATGGCTGTGGTATGTACTATATTCATCGGGCTCCGTGGTTTTGTGAGCTTGTCAGAGACTAACACATCTGTCAAAGATGACCTATCCGACTGTCGCCGAAGGCCAAATGAGAAACAACGGGTACTATGATGCGATTCCACACAAATGGTGGGGCCATGCAAAAGCCGCCAGAAATCCATGCGAGCAAAGCAATCCAAGGCAGCTGACCTTGAAACTCAATGAACGTACAAATCCGATCTCCGAGCGACTACTTCGACCTCGTTATCTGTGTTTCCTCAAGAACCCTGAAGATACGGAGTCGCATGGAATAGAGCCAATGAAGGTTGACCAATGGATCTCGTTACATGGCGCGGATGCAAACATGAACTATCTCTTCATCGCCTACACAGCCGAGCAATTTCATTCCAACGCGGATCTGGAGGCTCTTCATAACATAGCTGAGAGAGCGACGCGGAACGCTGGGCTTCCAGCTTACTGGATTGGATGCAGCTGTATGGCTGATGCCGACGAGCTGGAAGAGGACGTTTACCGGATCAGCGACGTCATGCGAGGCGCCCAGGACTTGGTAATCGTTGTCGGCGCTCCAGCAGGTACTGAGGCCGTCACAACGACCCAGCAGCTACTCAAAGTGTGGGGAGATCGAATGTGGACATTGCCTGAAGCTCTACTCAGCCCTAGCGGGCGTGACATACTGGTCTACACTCGTGGCCAGAATTTGAGAAGCCCTTTACAAGTTTCGAAAAAGAATTTTGCGGCCTTGACTTGGGATGATGCAGCAGTTACTAGGCAGTTGATTGACCACTACGAGGGTTCGCTGATCTTGAGCCGACTAGAGCTTGTGATCCTAGCATTGCAGTGCTTGAACAATCGACGCACGAGCCAGTACTTTAAAGGCGACTTATCTTACGCGCTGATGGGGCTCCTCCGCCTGAGACCCAATGTCGACAGCAGTGACTCGGCATTTCAAGCTTTTGCGCGTCTGTCTCTCGCCAACGACAGCGACATGCTGCTCGAAAGATTGATCTGTACCCTGCCAAAGGATCCAGCTCAGTCCGTCTTGTCTACGGATGATGTGTGGGGCGTTGGCTTGTGGGACATCTATCCGACATGCCAAATTGCCGGCATCGGCCACGATGATGCTGTAATCATCGATGGAGCATTTGGCGCGACAATCCGTTGGAAAGCCTTTAACTTGGTCGCCAACGCAGTGCGCGACTCCTGGCGGCGTCTCATCGCACGCACTTGCCTACGCGGAAGCCCCTTTCTGTTCTACGTCGGCATAGGTCTCGTGGCCGCACCCGGATCTAGTTCGCTCAAAGCCATCGGCGGCATCTTCCTTGCTTTGGCACTACTCTTCGTTCTTCTCTCACCCTATCTGATCCGGCTCATATACAGCGGCAAGCTCTGGGGTACGCAAGCCTGGTTCTTCGGCTTCGAAGGCTATATGGACATCGAAACCATTGAGTCCAACATCTTCGGTGCCTACTTTGGTCATTTGACCTGGACGCCTCATGGCTCCCCACTGTCACGACATCGCATCGACGAATACGGTGAATTGATAGGCCTAGACCCAACCACAGATCCCGGTGTGAAAGACCTTGTACAGCGTGCCAACGGTAGCGTGTATGGGCAGCCCAAGGTCTTTACCCTCGTCGACACATACCTGATGACCGTGACCATGTTCGAGGCCGTAAACCCGCCTGTCGCGGTGGTCTTGTGTGGCTCCGAAGGCGGCATGCAACGTGCTGTTATGTGTTCGTATGATTGGACAACCCAGACGTTTTACCGAGAGACGGTGCTGCGCATGGAAACGTTGGTTTTAGAGAAGTTGTCTCGGGTGGGGAGGTTTCGATTTGGGATGAAGAGGCCTTTGCTCGGTGTAAGGCCTGCCTGATAGTTGCAACGCACCGTTGTTCGTTCTGATCCCCAGTCTCGGCGATTTAATGTGAGGTTTTCATCCTTAACTAATGTTTAGTTTGATCCTTTTAGGAAGCTAGTGTTCTGTTCCTCTTTAGGATATTTCAGAACCAAGGAGAGAACCAGGACCCTCAATGTAATTCGTAATTTAAACCTAGTCTCACATATTCTTCAAATTAATTCACATTCACGATATGTATACGAGTTTCAGACCTCAGAATGCTGCGAAAATTGACCTGAGCATTCGCTTCTCTACAACGGATATTCCTCGCGAATAAAATATGTTGTATGAGAATCAACCCATATAATCCATGATTCTTCTTTCAAAGCCTGTAATGCTGACCTCACTCTAGTACGAGGTCATATGTATGCATGCAAGGCACCCACTCAGTTCCGCAAACAGCTTTTCCAACATCTGGAAGCGCACGAGACGCCTTCTCAAGGTATTGGAAGATCTCCAGGGCTCAAGATAGATAAAGTTCTCATCCATTCCCACGTAGCATTTCACAAAGTCTCTACCATCTGGTAAACCTTGTCGTCACGCTCGCATAACTGGGCTTGAACAGATGCAAGGATATTCACAGTTTCCAGAGGCTCGCTATCAGCGAAAGAACAGTAGAAGTACGCAACCTTGCAATATCGACCATTCATGGAGTCTAGCTTCTCGATAGCGGTAGTCATCAATGTAGTTTTGCCTGCTCCAGTGATGCCGTCCGGCCAGAAAACAGAAGAAGTGGTGGAGTCACACCAAGCCATAAGTCTTTTACTGTCTACAAACAAGGCGCCGCTACCAGGCGTGCAAGAGCTAGCTATCCTTTCGGGAGCGACCGGCGAAAGCCACTTCATCACCTTTTTATAGGTACCTATACTGAATTTGTGAGCTTACGTTGAACCCGATCAATGCAAAGAGATCGACAAAAATGTAGTCAAATCAAATGACACTATAGGTTCAAAGTACAAAAGAGAACCTGGACAAATCTTGGGGAAGAAGAGGGAAAGCTCAAGGCAAAGATTCATTGCAGGATTTGCGATAGGATCGGATAATCCACGATTGACGAGGGAGAAAGTAGGAGGATCTTTCATCTGCCTTTCTTGGCTACTCTTCAAGATGAGAGACCTAAGATCGGATATTTGCGAAGCGTTCTGGTGGGTCACATCGCTTCACGAAGTCAGCGAAAACATAGATATAGCAGGTAAGTCATAGCAGACATCTCGTCAGACATCAATGCTAGCATAAAGTACGTCTTGACTCTTTCTAGTTGCTGAAGATGCTGTCGGATCTCATTGGTTTGAAATGGTCACTTCATCTTTTGAAATTTCGCCTGGAATCGACTCTTTGGAATCATCAATTTCTGCTGTAGGTCTTGCAAGAATTATATAGAATCTTTGGAACAATGAGTTGATACGAATTTTCGGCAAAGACGTGTTTGGCTGATACCTCGACCGGATTGAATTCCTGCTGCATCTTCAGGTGCTACAAAACAACAATCAAAGCAAAAAGCCCGTTACTAACTTGCTGAACATTCCCCGTGCGGACCTTACATCCTTGGCATACGAGAAAAAGATCGAGGCAAGATTGAAAGAAAGGCCGAGGACGGTCAGAATGAGACCACTGACGTCGGCCATTTCTCGTGTGGCATAGAAACCGAAGCGTCAAAGGTTGGGGACTCGGCAGTGCCAGCGTCTGCAAGTGTTGAATCAATTATCTCTCTAACAGTTAGACTGGTCGATGTCAGGTGCTTCGTATAGCTGGTGTCTCTTATAACGGAATCCGCAGTCACTGGACGAGGTTAAAGAGGGAGGATACAGATGATGTTGATCGGCGGTATGTTTGTCCTCCTATTATCGAAGCAGCATAATTCTTGGAAGTGGAGTAGACATATTCTGAAGTTATGATAGAGTGTATTACACGGGTGACCCAGATCATTACTGGAAACAGTTCAAATGGTGAAAGAAAACATGCACGTGACAGGATGTTCGCACAACTCAGCCTTGTATGTAGCCTAAAATAACAGGGTATTTTACAGTAATCTATTCTCGACACATCAAGCTGAGCCGTCACCTCTTTTATACCATTCCTCATTTTCATACCATCACGTTCAACCGCAAAATACCTCGGGCCAATTGCAGTTCTGGCATTTCAGGATGAAGACCGCATCCAGAGCTTCTACAAAACGTCGTCGAGACAGCAAGCCTAACAAACCACGGAAGAAACAACAGCAGACAACTCCTTTGGCTCGAGCATTTACCGTAAAAGACACACCCTACCATCCGTCGTGGAGCGTATTACGCTATACTGCCGGTACTGTGCCAAAACTCAAGCCTGTTCTAAAGCCAAAGCCTGCCGTAAGAAAAGTTCCCAGATCAGCCAAGAAAAACCGACGAGATCCTTTCCATGTTCTGAACAACGATGAGGTCCGTCTCATTATCACGCTACTAACTGCTCGGGACACCGAAACCTTGAGAAGAGTCTCGAAGTTGTGGAAAGCAAGCTCCGAGTCTAACTGCGGAAAGAGTGCTTTGCTGAAACATTTTCCATGGGCGGCATCCAAAGTGGACAAGTTCGTGTCAAGGGAAGAGGCCAACCTACAATTTCGAAGATATTGTATGTTGTTCGCTTCCATGTATCTTGCACATCCAGTTTTTCATACTTGATCACTGGAAAAGATTAAACACTCATCGATCATTAGTATATCATCAAGGGAGTCTGCTTGTTGGCAATGCTACGAGAGCTATCAAGTGCACAGACGTCACTGATTGGCATATTGGAAACAACTCTCTTGTATGGTTGAGAGCGCGTGCTTCCGGTAGTTACCAAATCTTGATATGCGCTTTAAAGTCTGACGATGGTGTCTCAACTAAACCATTCGACATCGTGGAGCTTGATGCCAAGAATCTGGATGACCGGCAGGTTAGCATAGAATATGTTCAGATTGCTCCAGATGGCGACTTGCTCGTGCATCTGAGTTCTCTGGAACGTTGTCCAGGTGGAGTAGTCGAAAAGCTGGTTAAAATGACTCGAGGCAAGGCCTTCACATGGCAAATCAAGTTAAAAGCAAGGATCAACAGACCCGTGATAGGCAAGAGTGCTATTTACTTTGTGCGACCCAGGCAAGAGCTTCAACCAGCGCCAATCGAAGCGACCTTTTGTAAAGCAAGCCTGAAAGATGGCTCAGTTATCTACGAAATCCCATTGCCTGAAGAGTATGGCATCAAAATTGGGGTCCCTTACCGCAACACCTCTCTAACATTAACGCCTGACGAAAGCTGGGCAGTCTGGAATGATCTTGAAGGCAAGGCCTACATTTTCTCGACTGCTTCCGGACAAGTCATACATACCTTCCCACGATCTTCCAACACATCTGTTGTTGTTGTCAGCTCAGTGGACAACATAATCCGGGACATCCACAACGGTTGGGGCTATTCACGGTCCCACTCAACAGTCATATTTTTTAGCAAAGAAGCCGATGCTTTCGCAACTGAGCGATTGGACCTGCCAATGAAGCCAATCAGCGAATCGTGGTGCTTCGATGGCGATCGTCCGGTTTTCTGTTATCTCCTTCATGAAGACACCATGCAACCAGTCGACATTCCATGGCCACCGAATCACATCGACCATACGGCTTTAGACCCATTTACCACTATAGGAATCCGACCCGGGGAAGTATCCCTCCCTACCTACCGAAATGGTGCTCTGCATAAAGAGGCGGAGAGCTACAGACCCGATGGTATGCAATCCGTTGTTACCGTTACCCTGCCGCCCCGCTCAATGGGAGAAGACAAGAGGAGAGATCTAGAGGTAGAGCTGCCTTGGTCATTCCATGTCGGGGATTACTTTGGCATGTACGAGGACTACTTGGTGTTCCATAGTCGGCTTGACGACTCTCTTACGCTGGTGGATTTCTGGCCCACTTGGTAAACACTTTTAGCATGCATCATTTTTCTATTACCGATTTCTTCATCATACTGCGACATCAACCATCTGGTTTCTTCAGGATATAGTTCATACTCGTTATTCAACATCCTTGAAGCCGCCGAGCTGGAATCCAATATTCGACCACGCTTACCCCAATAGCTCGTCCTTTTACATACCAATACTCAAACACAGTCAACTTTTCCACACCAACTCACCTTGTACACACCTCCCTCCAAACACAAAGAGCAAAGCCGGACTTTTGGATGCATACATATCCGCACAAACACTGGGTGATAATGACACAACAACCCGTATGGGATGGCGGATTGATGTCGTGGAAACTGGCAATGGACATACAGATGATACCCATAGCATAGCGAAGGAATCGGACTAGGAAATAGTAACCATAGCGCATTTACTGACTGCTGCTGCTGTTCGCTCAGATGCAAAGAAGTATACCAACTATATTGTTGAAAGTATTGACATTGGGCAGTCGTCAGGTTCGGATGTAGGCCATGGTAAGCAAGCAGACGAGGACTGGTCGAGTAGAAAGAAGGTGAATGGCCTAAAGCATTTCTGACCAATAACCCCCCACAAAGCCTCAACCACCCACTCATCCACCCCATCCGGTTCCAATCCCCCAAAACAGAGAAAGCCCCCGAAAGTCACTAGCATAATCAACTGCCTTGTCACCTATACTTCTCAGACGCTGGTATCCTGTGACAGCATCGTAGTAAAGTAGTGTTTACAATACAGTGATCCAACGATCCCTCTAGAGCAGGGGCGGTACAGTAGAAGCGGTAGGTTTTGAGCGGGCGGGGTGGATAAAGAACCGGACTGAGGGATTGAGTGAGGTGTGTATGATCGACTCAGTGGGGGTGAAGCTTTGGGGGAGGGAATGGAATAAGGAATATGTGTGTGTTATTGCACCGAAACATTAAAGGTACATCAACCCGCCCATCTACTGTACAACCCAAACACTTTAACTCGAGGATCAACCGACAAATCGTATCCAAGGTTTTCCCTTGATGAAGGTTTCGATCCACGATGGTCGTTCGGATTTGGGATGGGATATCTCAGGATTGGGAGTGATGCTCGACTAAAATGGAGGAATATAGGGGCGTTTCGGTGGGAGCGGGATATTGTTATGCCGTGTTGGAGGGTTTCGATGCTTGAGAAGAAATGTTCTTTTGCAATTCTATGGGGATTTTTGAATGGGGAATGGTTAAGAGGGGTGGCAAGCGGACAGATACATCTTTCGTCTATCAAGTCTCTAGGGTTCCTACGCATTGAAGCTCTGGCACTGGTATAGGCGATTGAAAGGAAGGTTTGCGAATTCTCACCTGAATCGTCAGGGATGCATCTATTGTCTCTAACGACTCAAAAGTCTGATTGTTTGAGGATGGAAGATACGTGCAAGAAAAATGGAGATACAGGACTGATGATTATCACGATAGCCTCTAATATATAAACAGAGCCAAGGGTCACTCTGGGTTTAGCCCTAGCTCTGTCGGAGTACACATTAAAGCATTTGCATCACCAAAGGCAGTGTTTGCTATATTGAATATAATCCTCAGATGTATATAGAGAACCCTTCTGAGATAATATCGCATGTTGCTGACGATCCACCAGAAGACCCATGTTGCAGTATTCTGATTGGTTTTACAGCTTTGATGTTAGGAGGCAAAGTCAAGCCAATGGCAGCCTTGTCGCCTGCACTGGACGAAGAGAGGGTGGTGTCCGGATGACCCGCCCATTGCGTTGGCCACTTTCTTCGCTATCTCTGATTTATTGTATCCCATCGCGCCATGCTGACATTAGTTTGACAGTTCGAGAACATAAATCTTCTATGCCGTAGTCGTCCAACCATTTGGCTTCTTCCTCGAGCTGCTTAAGCTCGCCGACAAAGTTCCAATTTGGGACCTCGCGCTCCCTAGCAATCGCGAGTTTCTCTAGGAGCTCGTCCACTTCCAGGTCAGATGGCCTATCACCATTGCCACACTCACCATCGTCCAGCTCACTATACGAGTTTTGGGCCAATCCTCTAGCTAAGCCATAGGCCAAGAGCATGTTTCCAGGAATAACTCAAAGTCGTTCTATCTTCGAGAGGAAAGGCATCATGGCTTAGCTGAGATCATCCGAAGAAATCCCAGTTTTCCTGGCATTGCATGTGTCTTCATATAAATCTCCCTGAGCCTCGCTCATCCTGTAAGGATTTTGAGCTGCAAGGGTTTTGCACCATTCTCGCGGGCGTCCATGTGCTTTTGAATGTGATGAGCATCTACGATGGCGATATCAGCGGTCATGCGATGGAGGAGAGCAACAGCAGTCCATACCGAGAGCGAGTCCACTGTTGTCTATGAAGCCGTACAGTTCGGCTATGTGGTTCTTGAGACCTTCGATCTTTGAATATGCAAGAGCCAACAGTAAGGGTCAGCTTCTGGGGAAGCGGAAAGCTTCGCGGATCTGTTCGGGAGTGCGCTGGGGTCTTTTGATCGTGAGACAGACCTCTTGTGCGTAGGCATTATTGTGATGTTGCTCCGTAAGGTAATTCATATAAAGTCTTCTAGAAAGCACGGCAGGAGATTTGGGGACGCGACGCGTCTGATTCAGGGCACGTGATAAACCCCTGTTCAGATTGATCTTCCATTCAAGGTTCGAGTTCACCATATCGCACATGCTCTGCGCTCCTAGAAAGTATGTATTCATTGTACCCTTGACTGCCTTCGGCCTGAACCTTCTGACCTCGCATGTGTTCAGTGCGGGACAGTTTGTATTCACCTGATACATGATCAACACATATGTCGAACGGCTGGTTTCCAATAGGAGGTACCAGGGAAGCCATAGAGGAAGTCGGATGACGACAACCTCCAGCGCACAATCCTGACTCACGCCATGACTTGCACTTTTCTAACCTCCAGATCTGTTGACGTCGCGCTCGTCTTTCTGTCTATTCCAAGGTCACTATGGCCATTAGTCATAACGTATTCGTTATTACTGTGAGTCTGTATGCCCATCCCCAAAGGTTTGCTGGTAATGTCTCCATTGGCAATTCTTATGGTGCCGGCCTCAGTTGTAGTTTGGTGGCTAATCTGACCTGCACGTTCCATGATGTGGTGGGCAGCAAAGATGCATCCACCGAAAGCAAACCTGATGAGAGAATCCCCGGCCAAGCTTCCAATAATGAATACGTCAGGTGCAACCTCGAGAGATTCCTCGGCCTTCGCTCGTAGTGTACGTCCGGAAATCATGTCACTGTTGCCTGTAATTTGTCGGTCTACGCCAAGCACTTCTCGGTTGATCTCTGTGTCAAGGAACCTCAAAGAGCCGCGCCTTCCGACGACATATTCCATGCTTGAAACCTCTCGGTCAAAAGTACGGCCAGAGCTCCCTTCAAGCGTGATAATAGCCAAATTATCACGCATTGCTACATCTTTTATGAACGTATTAGGGAACCCTTCGTATGTATTGTCCCAGTTGCGCTGAGCAAAAAAGGGATTGCATTTCTTCAAGCGTAAAGGAGTGGCAGAGTCGTGAATATTGAGTGCCTTTTTGGCAGCAAGTTTCATTTGACGATATACACTGGCATATTCCGGATACGCACGTGGGTGGCATGCCTTGAGTGGCGAAGGATGCTCATCTGGATCCCATTTGAATATGTGAATAATCCTCCTTCCTGGTGGAGTTGAGATAATGATATCCGCCGCGGTGAAACCAGAGCCAATTATGAGTAAGGGAGTGAGACGGATAGAAGTTGAAGGATGCAAAGCAGCTAATGGTTGCAAAAGTGGACGTGGTGGGATCAGGTTTGCGAAGATACCAGACGCAAGCACAAGATGTTTGCACCGGATGTTGGGAGCTGCTAGGTGGAAACCGTCAATCGTTCTGCTGATACCACTGACATCAACATTTGTAAAGACCGAGTCACTGATATTGACCATGTTGGGGTATGTCGCCAAATAGCCGGCCACTTCCCGACGTGTTGGTCGGTGAAAGTCTGGCGGCTGTCTACCATTGATCCTATAATAGTGGTTTTCAAATGTATAGCCTGGTAATGAGAGCATCTCCGCATAGCTCAGGGTTCCTATGTCCCAGCTCGCGGAAACCGGATTGTCTGCCCATTGACCTCCAGCATGCGCAGTATTGCCTAGGACCACATGAGGCACCCTTTTTGTTTCCTCGTGACGCCATTCCACACATGTGCGGTGTTCGCCAGGATGCGTATCGGCCAACGGTCGAATGAGCGTATCAAGGAGGACATTGATGGGAAGGGCTTGAGTCGAGTAGGAAAGGCGGGACGCAGTGAAATGCGCTGTAAGGTCGGCTACGTTAACATTGAGCAGGGCTGGCGACTGGAGAAGCTTTTGGTGTAGTATCGGATCCGGATGTGGGTTTGAGGCGTTGTAATATGGTATGTTGCCGTTGAGAATGTAAGATAGGATGAGGGCGGAGGGACCATTGCCAACAATAACCGTGTCGACCTGAGCTGGAAGGAGCTTCTGCTCCATTTGGCTGCCCATCACATCCAATCCCAATTGGCCATCTCGTACATATGATAATATCGGCCAGCCGACATTGTAACAAAATGTGAGCACGAAAGAAGAGACGGTGCTGAAGAACTAAAAAGGAAATTATAATTATTAATCGAGTCTTCATAATAATCGTCATGCATGTGTTAAATTACATATTCATGACGTCCGTTCTTAGCGCAGGCTTTAATTACCACTCAAACCTCCTTTTAGCAAATCTCCGTAGTAGAGAGTACACCCTACAAGCAACCTTTCAATTGGACCATCTTGCTTGCACAATAGGTAGCTTTTCCAATTGCGAAGGGCGGTCCGTAGTCCGTATACCAACGCACATCTACTTTTCTTTTCTACATTTCAGCAGCGAATAGATGAACGTCTCGAGGTTCGTTTTGCTTAGTCAAGCTCTCATGAATCGATTGGTGAATTAGTGCCTAACTCTTGCAGAGGTTAATCTCCCTAATCATGATACGTAGATCGTTTCTAGGAGAAAAAAAGGTCGGCATATATGGCTCAAAAGAGTCACATACCTATCTTATCAGGATGTTTTGGAAGCAAAACGTATATATTTCGACCATGCCGCGATTCGAACGCGGAATCTTTGGTGCCGAAAACCAACGCCTTAACCATTAGGCCACACGGCCAATTACATCATTTGTTGCTACTATTTAAATCTATAATCATAGCCACTAATGGCAGTGGTACTATACCTTCGGTTCCTATCATAATTGTGGCCGAGAAGCTGAGATCAGTCAAAGCGATCAGGCAGTGAAGCCAAGCGACTCGTTCTATTATAGAAAATGTGAGAGCGATTTCTATGAGCAACGGTTCAAAGCAGTTGAATGTCAGAGTAATAGAGGACGATAGGCAAGGCAGTAAATCTGTTGCAAATGCTTGAGATCTGACACAGGTTGGGAGCATGGTATCAAAAGGAAGGATGTGCAAGCACTAGGTGAGCATTTCCATATTTATTCATATATTAGGTTATATTTCGATTCCAATCTGCAACACTGAGTAGCCCTCGCATGCTTGACAAGATAGGCCACGATCGGGATGCACTGTCAACATAGCAGCAACGCTTGAAATCAAAAATCATGGATGTACAACCGTCCAGCTTTGAATGTCGGAGACAAAGAGAATGGCCATGAAGAATCCAGAAGCTTCAATCACTGACCAAGAAACTGCTTTTCGAATCCTTCCGCTGTTTACTCCAGATGAGCCACGACTGTTGAAGTTCCTGTACTTCTTTGTCCATTGCCCGAACTTCTTCTGTGAATCAAGACGAAGCATCACTCCCTCCCTTGGATTCGAACTGCCACCTTTCCATTAGATCGTGAAGTCCAGATTGAACGGCTCTTAGCTGAACGGTTTTTTGAGCCAGATACTGCAGAAGCGTGGCCAAAGACTAGCGCCATTAAGCCAAGACGGTCGATCTGTTGCTTTACAATGTAATCATCAAGCTTGGACCTTCTATGTGTATATAGAAGCCACTCCTAAACTGGCCGACCTTCAATGATAGTCGTCTTCTTGTTCGTGGCATTCGTTAGCATTTGGACTGTCTCGTGGATCCTTGACGAAACAACCCGGAGTGCATTCAGCTTGTCGTGTAAGACGCTTGTTTCGAAGATGTCCTGCTCTATCCTGCTGACGACAGTACGAATGAAGGTTTCCATTTGGGAAATAGCATTGGATCTAGTACTGGAGCACACCTCACGGAATGGTTCGATGCCGATAGGGAGATAGATTAGGTTCCGTGTATACAGCCATTCCATACCAATCGTGAAGATCCCATATATAGCCCTTGTCTCGGGCTCTAGGAGACCACCATTCTTGAAGCCTCTTGTCATAGCTTTGGAGCCAGAGAAGAACCGCTTCATTGTACCTGTGACATGGTTGTCGTGAAACTGAGCGGCATCAGTGTCAGAATTAAGGGCAATGTATTCGGTAAACTCGCCACGCAGGATTGATTGATCTTCTCTGGAAAGCTCCGAGAAGGGAAGACTTGCCCGAAGGGGGCGAACATTTGTCTCTCATCTCGACAGCCAATGAGGGAGTGTGAAAAAGATATTGCTGACCATAAGCATTTTGCGAAAGGCTCACGAATATCTTCAATAGTCCCAGGCTTCATATTAGAAAGGTTATCATAGTCAGAACAGACCAAGTCGCGGAGGTTCGGAATTTCCTGTCCGCAAAAATTACGAATAATGTGTTACTTCTGGCAGTGTATACCAGGGCAATCATCTGGATGATGGCCAATATTGTGACTATGGCCATAGGTGGCCAACTAATTAATCACGAGAGCCATGCCAAAGCTTTTCATGTGCAATTTAGGACTACTTCCGAGGACACCCCAGAGGAAAAGCATGGTTGCAGAACACGCGATGACAGATTGCATGACATCTAGTCCCGGGAGGGTCCCTTGATGAACCCATGGTTTACCGCAGTGGAACTATATGAGCCAGTTTTGTCGCTAAGACATCGTTATATAGTTTTCATCTGCACGCTTGCGATCGTAATTTTCTGACTTTTTCTTCGTAGCAGGGCGACTCACCTAATGTAAGAAAGAGGATTGGTTTCGCTATCCTACTGGGGTCTACCATCGTCTCACCAGTCATATAGACCTTCAGGAAACTCCACGCTCTGTCCAGATGGAGTCGTCTTTTTGTTTAGTCTCCACCTTCTCCGTCTGAATTAGCCTCAAGGAGCGCTCCCTTAGGATCTTCAGTGATCTCATCGCTCGCATCATTCTCGATTGGCGTTGTTCTTTCGACACGACTATTATGTTGTTGCCCCCGGTGGTTCCGTATTGCGAGCCTCCTTCGCTGTCTCTGCATGCGAGCTTTTTAGTTTCCGATGAGCCAACGCTGCTTTCCTATTGGGAATGTCACCTCTAGCTTTCTCTATTTCTGCCTTCAATTCGCCGTCTGTCAAAGTATGCTGATCAAGACGATCGAAATGCCATGGCAGATTCTCAGGCGATCCCAAACTGGAACTCGCAACAGGAAGTAGTTGTAGCTTGGCGGAATCGATGGACTTGTAGCTCAAGTCGTAGTCTCCGGCATCTGAGAGCGGTTCAAAGGTATGCTCGCTGACACTTGCTGACAATGATCTTACTCCGACAGTGTCTACGTCTCTAGGGTTCATGACGAAGGAAGTTAATCATCGCTACAACATTATAAATAGCCTCTGGTCAAGGCCAAACGGCATATAAAGCCGAGATCAGCCTTTGGCCGAGTATAAACGATATATAAGCTGCCAGAAATTCTGGCTGAAGTCAAACAGTATTCCTAATAAGTGGTATCCTGTTAGGTGGCTGAGAGATTGGAAGCTCCAAATAGCTTCGTTGCCATGTTTGAAAGTGGGCGTCGAGATGAAGGCCTGACCGGACGACAATCTATGGAGAGCATCCACTCCCGTGTAAGGACGTACGTAGTTACCGATCCATCTGATGAGAGGCCGAATAGCTATCATATCGTCAGAACACTTGACGAATGTCCCGAGTGCAGGTGATAAAACCGTTTCCAGCGGAAGTTAGCGTGACCCGAGGGGTAATATACAGTACAATAGTCCTAGCCGTATTATTACGATATCTCCGCAATATATCCGCTCGACTTCACCGCTTTGCTTAGAGAGATATCCGACGTTCTGCGCCATTGTATAGAGTACAACTACTTTCATCAATCTAATTTCAGGCCTGAAACTGTAGAAGTACATGCCATCATGTCTGCGTCACTTCCGGGGAATCGCGATCTGCCAGCCTCCCAGTATAATCTCAATACCTACTGGGGACGTGTTCGACAATCCGCTGAAATTGCAGATCCTAGGTGAGGAGATACGAGGCCGCCTCACCAGACTCTGGTGTGGTAGGTATACTGCGAATGCTTCCGATCCCCAAAATTTATTGGTAAGCTCGTAAGCTAAATGAATCGATTGCAGAACCCTCTTTGTCTCAGCTGCTGGCCTCGAGAATGCGAAGAAGCTTATATCATCGTTCAAGCAAGGACAGATCAAATCCATGACCCCGGAGTTATGGCACGCCAAGAATACTGTGGACTCGACGCTACATCCAGGTATGCGCCCACTTTAAACCTTGAGACATCAACGTCCATTGACATTTGCAAGACACCGGAGAACCAGTCTTCTTGCCCTTCCGCATGTCATGTTTTGTCATCTCCAACTTGGTCGTTACGGCAGGCATGCTCACGCCTGGGCTCCAGGCAGGTCACCAATAGCTGTACAGAAGCAAATCTGCTAAGGCTTCGCAGACCACAGGCACACTTCTATGGCAAATCACCAATCAGTCTCTCAATGTAGCTATCAACAGCGCAAATGCCAACAAATCCACACCTCTTTCTACTTCTACAATGGTCCAATCCTACTTCCTCGCAGTATCAGCTTCATGCTCGGTAGCATTAGGCCTGAACGCGATCGTGCCTCGCTTAAACCGGTTATCACCTGGCACAAAGACGATTCTCACACGCCTGGTACCCTTTGCGGCTGTGGCCTCCGCGGGAGCGCTCAACGTGTTCCTGATGCGAGGGGAGGAAATACGAAAAGGGATCGACATCTACCCTGTTCTTAGCGAGGAAGAGAAGGTGCAGAGGGAAAAGGACGGTAAAGCAGTGCAAAGCTTGGGAAAGAGCAAGAAAGCGGCCACGATCGCAGTTGCGGAAACAGCATTGAGCCGGGTCTTGAACGCTACTCCCATCATGGTGCTACCACCTCTGATATTAATTCGGTTACAACGGACAGAGTGGCTCAAGAAGAGACCTAGGATGGCGTTGCCGATAAATCTGGGTATGACCAAAGGATATCGTCCGGGGAGTTTGCCGTAACTGATCGATTGTAGGGTTAATCCTAACAACATCTATCTTCGCCTTACCTCTGGCTTTGGCAGCCTTCCCGCAACGGCAGGCCCTAGAGGCACGGAGATTGGAGGAAGCGTTCTGGGACAAAGGAGGTGAAGATGGTAAAGTCGAATTTAACAGGGGCATATAGCAATCCCAGCACACAGACGAAATTTTTAACGTACACAACACATCAAACAATCTAGCACACAATACTCAAGGCATACGAGATAGTCATCACTCGTCTTGGCCTACCATATGAGGTTCCGTGGCTGTCTCCTGATCGGTTCACATGCGTTCAGCTTCTCGAGAGACATTTACTTCTCCCGTCTTGACCGTTTTTCATAGCAGATAAATCCCAAGCCGTGGCAATGGCGCCCTTTTCACATGGACTTCCGAAACGAAGGAACTTGGATTTCCTAGCTTCCTCTTTTCAAACCTCTCCAACCCTCACAAGCAACGTCTTATTTCATTTTGGAATGAGTGCTCTAGACATGTTCGCAGTGTATAGAAAAACCAACCCCTCACTCGCTTAGAACCACAACAAGCACAATGCAAGTACGGGTAGATTCTTGCAACTCCATTAGCTTTAATTCCAGCTTTAACTGGTGTTCTTCGCTTCCTTGCTTTGCTGTGGATACCAAAATTATGAGGTGTAATATCTGCCTTTACATGAGCAGGATAGCCTATGTGAAGCGCACACTGCAGAAAGGAAATCGTACCTAGGACTCGGAAAGCTGTCTGACGCTGGGTGAGATTGAGTTATCTATTTGGGGTATTTATATCTTCCTTCATATATGCGTCTGCTCTCTCTGAATTCATGTGGTGGACTCTAGTTTCCGTACGTTTCTACCATATTGCTCGAACGCCGTAAACTCCTACGATTCTTTTATGAACCCCATAGGCTACTAAGACGTTTTGGGAGTTACGCTTGTTTCTCTTCCTGTGCGAAGACAGCAATGAGTCATACTGCCATCCCATGTCTTGGTATTGCGTTCTCTTTGCATATAGGTTTTGAATATGCCCACAAATACAAAACTATTTCCAATAAGCAACACTGCAGGACAGACATTTAGAAGTTAAGCACATTTAAGACGCAAAAGTTATAGCTAAAACGTTCTCCCCATCGTTCCAGCCGCCAGGTAACACCATGTTCAGAGTTTTCAATACCGGCTTCTCGCAATGCCGGCTGGAGCTCATATCTGCTGGTGCTCCCGAGACAAGCACACACTCCGGTGCTCAGGGCAAGATGAACAGTAGCAGAAGTTTGAAGAAAGGCCTGCACCAGAAGAAGAGGGTATGTGCGGTTTTGGGCAATGGCGGTAGACACGATTTCTTCAGCGAGTCTTGCAGAAAATCTGTCTTGCGGTTTGCTGGACCTAACACCGAAGATCGACGCCGAGAGTTAGTGGGAAATGAAAGATTGGATACCCTCGAGATAGCAACCACCTTTTAAATCAGTATTGCGGATGCGGGTCTGATTGCGTATCCAGCCCGGCATCGGATGTTGGGATTACTTCGAACATCCTTGCATGGATTCAAAGCCTGGTCGCTGAAGTCATCCAATCTCAAAGCTTTTTCATTGTTTGAGCTTTCTCCACTCAAGACACCAAAGTTGGAATTTTTTTACCGAAGCCGCCTGCGATAAGAGGCATTGCTACCTCACCGGTATGGTTTCTCGCTTCAGAAGCTGCACTCGGCGGGCTTGTAATTTTCCTAGTGTTACAGGCGAGCAAAGAGGGACAGCGTTTGGAGTTGAGAGAACAAGAGCTAATACTTAAACAAGCGAAGAATGAGAAGGCGTTGGCAATTTCCGTAGAGGAACGAGATCTTGGGATACTGGAGCGAGAGAGGACGCTTCTTAGCCGAGAGACTGATATGGTTCAGCGGAAAAGGACGTTGAGCAGAAACGGACGGAAGTGGAGGAACGACAGCAAGACTTGGAAGAATAAAAGGATGATTTAGACGAGCGAGAGAAATTTTTAGAGGAGAACGACCTGGCCTTGGACGAGCTAGAACAAGAAATTGGGGTTGAAGAAGAGAGAACAAACGGTAAAATAGAGATTATGTGCCGTAGAAGGGGCAGCAACGATTCGAGATAGTGATGGAAGAGGAAAAAGCAGGCGACATGAATTCTGGAGTGACTTGAACGTTGATTACTACGTGTTTAGGGCACATGGCACTCATGCTGAGACAGTAGATCTGTGAGCAGTTACACAGGCTTTCGAAGGATTTTTCCGCAACTTTGCAACAAGGACTCTTTCTTCGCAATCGGTTGTATTGAACGAATTGTAACCCCGTAGATATTTTTCTATCCAGATATCACTAGACCTATCATTCTATTTAGAACTAGCATCCTCCACAACGGTGGTCCAGCACAATCGCAATGGCGGCATAGCCTCAGCACGCTTATCCTGTAAGACTATAGTCAAGCAGCGGGTGCAAGGGAAAAGACAGTGGCTAGGAGTAGCAAGGAAACATGTAGAAGTGGCTAAAGAGAGCAAAGCTTGGAAGATGGCCATTGGCAGTCGGGAGGATTGCAAGGAAGGGAAATCAAATCGTAATATAACAATGCGGCTTGGTGTACGATCGTAAATTATACATCATAGCTTGTAATGAAATCCTTGGGGACAACTAGGTATTCAAATGTTCCTTATCTTCACATTCTCTTCCAGTAATCGACGCGTAGGGACTTGGGACTCTTCAAAGATACTACTATTGCCACCGCACAACAGGTGAAGAGTTAATACACAATATCCGATGCTGGTCTTGAGATTAGCTTGCAACCTTTTCCTCCTAGCATCATGGGGGAAGTGAATTCTATCGGGACCAGCTACAAGAGTCTCTATCTTACCAGCTCAAAGAATTCAGCAAATGCAAGTATGTGCATAAAGTGTGGGCTTGAAGAAAACGTTGAGAATAAATTCGGAATTTGGCAGACCGGCTATCTTGACCAAAAAAATGCTGGAAGACACGATCCCCTAAACCTATCGACTCGCATATTCGCATTCTACCCAAAGATTTTAACCCTTCTTCGTCATCTTCAAAGCCACCCGCCCACTTCGGATCACATCGTTGTGGTGGATAAAGGCTCGTGATCAAAACCCTTAGCCGGCCGTTTGGTCCACCAACAAGATTGTCGAGTAATTTTGCAAAGTCATTCGAGGCTCCATGACATGGCTGAATGCACATTCGTCAATTCGGTCGATAATCCAGAATATTGGTTGCGTTGAATAACTGGCTTGATTTGTGGGACTGGCAAGCAGATGGGAATGTATCTAGAAGCTCGCGCATGAGAGACCATAAATCCTCTAGGCTCAGTTTCGCTGTTCCAGAGGCGCATCTCGACAATATTTCCAGGGCTTTATGCTTCAGCACCGGCGAAGGATGACAAATGAGGAGTTGATATATAGCCTCTTTCAAGAGAGTGCTGGTGGTGCGCTTGGTATCTATGCAAGCTAGATATGGAAGCTCAGTCTAATGCACGGAATGAATAATTACAGGGGCCCCTTCACTAATCGGTAAGCCCTGGGGGACTTCGTCAGACATACGAAGAGCGTTGACCGATTCAAGCGCAATATTTGAGACGTATGGGTCTCGCGACTTGGCAGGTTTGATCCAGATGAATTTTTCAAGCTCTCCCCTGGCTACAGGAGTAGAACAAAGCCAATCAGTCAGAGGGGGTCTAGCCATCATTGCTCGGCAAGCTTGGTTCTGAGCTGTTGTTTGACGCAATCCACGGCAGATTTGGCTTGATGCAGCAGACCATATGCTGCTTAAGTCATAGTCCTTGTGGAATAAATGCTTTTTGATACGGCTGAGAGCTTTCTAACGTCTAGCAATCTTCCTGTCTAACGTCGAGTACTTTAGCACTATGGCATTGAGCAGCTCTGGGGCCTAGTGAGAGCACGATCTTGGCATAAAAGTCACCTTCGACTTTGAAAGATGTTTCTTCAAGCTGCTGTGCGACCGATTCCAAGTCATGGCTGAGCTTGTCCGTTTTCCCTTGAAGTTTATCGGTTGTCTCTTGAAGCTTGCCCGTTTTCCCTTCAACCTCTTGTACTATTTAGACCGGTATTCTTTGCAGGAAGGAGACAGCAAGATCTGCTCAACGTCTGTCATCCGAGACATACAGATTGCCATTGAAGGTCTAACCTACGTGTATACCTTGCTAGATTCAAGCGCCGGCAAGGCAGAGGTTCTCAGTACTCCGTATTGAGCAGTTCCATGCAATTGGATCTTGGAGAACTCTACGCCGGTATTCACCTCTCCCTCCACCGTATCGAAATCTCTATAATCTCGACTTATGGACGATGGGGAAAGATGTCCCGCGTGGCAAATACAGTAACAAAATACAAACGTACCGTGAAAATGAATTCAAATGGTTAGAGGCATTCTTTAGACCCTGTGCGTACATGCAAGAACTACCGCTAAACGAAAGATGCCGAGACACTGTTCACGGGACATGAGGTTAGTAGAAAGACTCCAAACAGAAGATGTTCGGTTAGAGGCAGCAAAAGTCGACGCATCTGAAACGACCTTTGAAGGCAGTGTATCCGAGACGGGCATGTGCAGGATGATGTAACTGTCTATCTTCGCTTTCTCTTAAGACTACGATATTCATCACTTCGAAATGGTATTTACCCAATTGGTGGTTTGCGGAGGTTTTCCTTGCATTTAGTCTTATATATATCTGTACTTGGGAGGCGTCCTCGTTCCCCATTCTCCATTGACGGCGTGTTCTGCTTGAACATAGCACCAAATTAGAACCAGTCGATCGGTGAAGAGTTTCTGTTCTGGCTCATCATCGGCTACTGGGCGCGTGTAATGAGCTTCTTTTGCCGAGACGAGTTGCTCTTCACCTTGTCGATATTTCGTCGTTGCGTGGCCAGCTTGGGCACTCGCCCGGCATGTCTGGAGCTCCATCCGACCGACTTCAGTCTCTGCTGTGCTTGCTTCGATGTTCAGCCAACGGATATTGTTTGCTTTGCGAATAGCGATGTCTACCGGGTCTATAGCCTCGTGAATGGTTGCGGTGGGCACCATGATGGGTGTTAAGTCTGTGTTGAGTTGGAGCTTGGTGTCCCTACTTCTAGTAAGAAAAAAACATGTTATCGGCCTCGCTCTCCTTCTCGTCCACGACGGTTCTTCCTAGCACTCTCCAATGATCCATCTATCCCCCGACAAGGACTCGAACTCTAATATCGATGCATACGGTTTAGGGGCAACAATTCCACGGATCGCGTATCTCTTTCGATCTTGGGGACCTGTCTCTGGCTTGCTCGGCTCTGGCGCAGATCCTAGCTAGAAATATCCGACCAATCCTCATCACTCTCCGTCGGGAGATCGACTTGAGATGCTTCTTGAGGCTCTTTTAGATCTGGCATTGGATCCTGGTCGGACACGTCTGACCATCCTTCCTCGCCCTCGGTCGGAGTATCGATTGGCGATGGCGCAGAGTATTGTCTTAGTTTTCCTGAGCAGTTCTGAGCACCTTCCGTCGAGAGCTCTATTGGTTCTGGCGCAGGATGCGGCCTAGAACACTCTGAGCGGTTTTGAACGCTGATTGCTGGAAGCTCTATTGGTTCCGGTGCATGATGCTGGCCAAAACACTCTGCGCGATCTTGAACCCTGACCGCTGGAAGCTCTATTGGTGCTGGCGTAGGATTCCGTCTGAAATTCCGGACCAAGCGCAAGAACAGACCTATCCGATATTGAACGCCATCAATAATTACAGAGATGGCGAGTGCTGAGGCTGCCAAGAATAAGGTCGAGACGATTCCAAGAGCTATCAATAAGGGAAGCCCGGAAAGCGTGAAAATCAAGAGCTCGCGAGGCATGGCTGAAGTGTGGTCAACTGCTCTAAGTGACAGATGGAACGTCGTAGGTTGATGCCAAGAAGAGATTTGGTAGTCGAGGAGGTTAGACATATTGGAAGTAATCAGAGTGCTCTGACTTGTAAAGCGTCTCGTTAAAGAGAATTCTGTGAGAAGAGCTTGTTTTCTGCGTTGCTTATCGTTCAGAGTCTTAAAGATGCATGGTAATCCGGAACATGAGACAGATTTTATACTTTAAAGTTGCACCAACGATGGCGTTGTTATATGCGCATAAAGATTATATACGGAGGACTTTGACATTGTATGAGAACTGAGCCAACAAAGATAGTTCTTGACGGTGGCCTTCTTCCATCATGCGAAGCCATAGCACATGGAGAACTCTGACATTGTACGGGTACCCACAGATAAACAAACTGTTTCAGAGCATGAAGATTGTTAATTTCCATGTCAGATCAGGAGACGCAATGAAGAGAACCGTCCTTGCCTTCTTTAGTGAATGAGAAACGACGGAAAATCGACCAGTTTTATCTTCGAAATCGCGTTGTTCTTTACACTGCAAGAATGAAATGTTGGTAGGTTACAAGATGTTCTTAAAAGGGCTTGGAATATTCGAATATGAATCACGGTGCAGGTCACAGTTTTGTGTGGATGGAACAGGTCGGGATCAGGTGCGTGATTTTCATTCGAATTGATCTATACTGACGTATGGAACCTGTTTTCAGTACAAATGAAATCCTTTTCCATCTACTTCCTTCATGTCCGGAAGTGCACATGGCGCTCAGTAGTCTCACCGTGGTACTGTACAAGCTCCCCTTTTCTTTCAACGGGGACGTGTCTCTGACCCTTCACAAAATGATCAACCACAACACACTCTCGGCTGCCGTTCAAGACGTTTTTGTTTACAGCTACTAGCAGCGTGATTTCTGGACCTCTAGAGAGTCTGATACTGCAGATTATCCTCAACGGATCTTCGAACAGATCGCCTTTATCGGGGTGATACACCAGATCAGAAGGACCCTTTGAGACAGCTATGCTCTCGATTGCTTCGTTGGAGCGGAAGTTGTGCAGAATGGGGCTTCCGTCTTTCTCGATTGTGATTCTCAGGTTCAGGCGGATGGGTTGCACCTCGTTGGTTTTGAAGTCGACAGGGAGCTTGTTATATTGCTCAGGGGACTGTAGAATTCTGAATATCGGTGGAAGATCTTCTGACTTCGCAAGATTGTCTAGCGGTAGGATTTCCCTTGCCTTTGCCTGTTCCAGCGCTTGTATGACTTTCCCCGTTTCGGCCTTCTCCAGGGCTCGTTGAGATTGAAAGTCTCGGCATTTCCGTGCATCGGCCAATGTCAACTCAATGAGCTTACAGAAAAGTAAGAGAACAAGGCTGAAACCGATCCCAACAAGGCTTAAACCCACATGAAGGATAGACGTTTGAGCTCGATGAGATCTTTCGGCGAGAGTGCTTGCACGTCGTAGAAATGGTTCAACGCGAATGCGAAAGCTTTGTCTCGTATGCGATGGTCGCGGTAAGGCCGAACATTTTGTCTTCGTGAGTTGGTCACAATCGAGAATCTTTGAAATGTTCTATGTGAGTGATGGACTGAGTGTTCTGTGTAGATGAGTGTAGGATATCGAACATCGCCAGTGCCTATATATGCTCAAAATCAACGAAGCAAGACGCTTTGAACAGTGAGTAAGAAGATCCGCAGCTTTGGACCAAGGGATTGTTTAAAAGCTATCTTGACAGAGAAAACGAGACACTGTCTTTTACTCCGAGTATTATAACAGGGTTTCAAAGTTCTCATACACCTGAATTACCTTCCACGAAATTACAAGGAAAGTATCTAAAGGACATGAAAAGAAGTATCGTTTGATTTGTGTAGAGATTTTTCGAACGGCGATATCATGTAAACATCCTTTCTGAAGCTTTGAGGAGACGCACGCAACAAAGGGATTAGTTCGAGAGACATTTCATGTTGCTTTGAAATCCTTATGAATCTGCTATTTCTAAGGCACAGAGGGTATACAAGTACAAACTGATTTTATACTCTTATTTCAAGACGATGAAGAGTTACAGTGAAGATTCCGTTGCATAAGCGCGTGATATATATTTTTCTTTTTTAAGAATTCAATATATATTGGAGCTTGAGATTGCATCTCATAAAAAATGATATTTTTCCTCGACTTCATATTACATGCTACTTCTTGTGCAGGCTTCCTCGCTGTAGCGAGTATGGCCAGTCTGAGCTCCGGTATACTCGCTGTTTAGTCACGGTCCATCCAGGCTCCCTCCTCATAGCAGTCACTGCCACTCTAATTTCTGGTCCTCGATAAATTCGGACCCTGAGCCATAGTCTCAACGGGCCTTCCGCACTCCCCTCCAGCTCTCTCTTTGCCATCATGGAAAGATCCTTCATTAGCGACACATTCTCCATTTTTTGGTTGCAGCAGTAGCTCTGTAGGAAGGGCATGTCTTCCTTGGCTTTGAGGAAATAGAGAAAGGCACATTTTAGCCCGTCGGCATATTGGACCTGGATGAAAAGCCCGTCTTCTGGTGGTAGAAGGTCTTCTGGCATAGGGAATCTGTCTGGCATTGAGATTTCATTTGGCATTCTCTGGTCCGGGACTTGTACTGGCATTGTGTGCTTCGAAGCTGGTCGAGAGAATAAATTGCGGATACATGCTCGTGCCCCGTAGAATGTGCCGCTAAGGAGGTTGAAGAGGATTAAATACGTTAAGGAGAGTGCCAGCCACAGGCAGAAGGCTTCGAGCCAGACGAACACTCTCGTACAGAACTCAGCATCACTCCAGGGGCACAGACCATTCCAGTGGCGGTAAATTTTGAGGATAAACAAGGCTAGATTGCGTCTTAGAGGTACTGGGAAGTCAACTAGGGCGTATCCGATGATTGAGTTAGGACCGAACATTTTGTCTCCGTAAGTTGGTTGCGATTAAGAATCTCTGAAATTTTCTGTGTGTCTATATGATGGAGTGGTGTGTAGAATGGATGGGAATATGGAGCACAGTCAGTGATTATGTATGCTCAAGACTCAATAAAGAAACGCGGTTTTAAAGGAAGGGTGTAAAGACATGCGAGGAGGCAAAACAATCGTACTTTCCTGAGGGTGGTAAAGCAAGTTTCAAACTTCTCAAACAGTCCTATTGCCTTCTCTGGATGTAGAAAGAAAAATTCTAGGATTATGATAATGGTATTGTCCAGCTTGAAAGTGGTAACGCGTTGCCATAGTCACAATGCTGTTGGCAGCCCCTTGTGGGCTTGGTGAGGCGTATACAGGGACTAAATTATGGCAATAATATCAGTACTAGCTTCGAAATCCTTGTGAATCTGCCTTCTTCAAGACGCGAAGGAGTTCGTACGAACAAGATAATTATAGTGTCTAGCTTGGTGGGGTATGAGGTATTGCAATAACGACGCTGCCCGGTAGGAACCTCTTCTTGTGCTCTGCAAGGTGCTGCACAGCAAAGCCTCTCCTTTGCTAGCATGATCATCAGCAAAACCCCATTGGTATTGCGGCTTTCGCTTGATGGACGAAAATGATTGCCGTGGTGTAGTATTTGGCGGTCGGAAATGAACGAAGGGGCGAGCAGGCAGCTAGATTAAAGTCAAGCTTGCAAATATCTAGGATCAAATAATCATTCACCAAAGAAATGAACACCCTGTTCAGTTACAAGGTAAAAGATGGTAGACCAAGAGGGAATACCCGTTTCCCAAATATCCCAACTATTTCTCAAAGAGATTCCTCACGACAAGGTTGGCAGATAATGCTAGTAGATAAACAGAAGAAGCCCCAGCAACAAACAGGTCACTCGCTTTTCATTCCTATCTACATACAGTATCTCTCCTACTCGCGAAACCTAGAGCAAACCGCATCAACACCGGACTTTCAAAGCCAACGGCTCTCCATATGTCTAGCATCTCCGCTTCTCTGACAGACTATTAGACTTCCAGAGCCAACGGCTCTACATCTATGCAGCATCTCCACCTCTCTAAACCTCCGCATCATCTTCCGTAAAATCGCAAGATCCTTACAAAGCCACTCCGATTGCGGGTCTCGTTCCCAAATCTCCAGACGCCGTGGAGTCCAGCCACTCCTCATGCCTGGAGCGATAGTTCTGCATTCTGGTCATTTTGGGGCGGTTAGTGGCGTTCTCTGCTTTGCGATTCTGATACTGTGGTGGCAGAGCTGCGACGTCTTCGGTGAAGGGCGGGGGAGGGTTCATGTAGGGGTTGTTGGCTTCGCCGTCGTAGGGGTTTGGAGTGGAGTGGGAGTGGGCACAGCCCATTTTCGCTTCGTGAGTTTGCTGGGTTTGGTAGGGGTGGGGTGGCCTGGTCGGTTGTAAGTGGTGGTTGTTTGGACTGGGATGTTAGTGGGATTAGAGGGGGGAAAGAGAGGCTAGGAGAGGGGAGAGAAGAAGATGGGTAGACATGGAGTGGGCTCAGAGGTTTGGAACAATGGGGAGAAGACAATGGAATATGATAGTAAATTATGGACAAAGAGAGAAGTGGAAATCCCAAACTACAACAAAGGAGGTCAACAATGGGTATTGCGATCGTGTTTTCGTTTGGATAATTTGTGCCATGTTTCCATGTTGAGTAAAGTTAGGATCGACAGAGACCTGCTCTAGAAGATTGCGAGGAAAAGATATAAGCAAAGTTATTGGTATCTAGTATTCTCTGGCTGGGATGCCAAACGGGTTGAGCCTGCTGTCAGTTTGAACACAAGCGTCAAACATGGCCCAAGGATTGATCCCCTCGGATTTACTCGCAATCGATCTTCTGCTTGATTTTCTCCTCTCAAAGCTAGGTAAGGGAAATTTTGGTGACACGATATCAGATCCGCAGACTCGGTTGCTATAAGTGGCCAAAACGTTGATGTCGAAACGTGAGGCAACACTGTGATGGATCGTTGTTGCGTTTGAAGACGAAGAGCGGACTGGTAGGGTGCGTGGTGACACTTCCGGGCTCTCTACTCTTCTTCGCGGCGGCTGTCTTGCTTCTACCTGCCTCGGAAGCTGTACGCTCTCGTCTAAGTAGCAATCCGGAATTTCGTCATCATCAGTAAGAGAGTCATCCTGGAGCTGAGAGGTATTCGCTTTATGTGGTCGCATTTGCCCACTGGGCCTTTGACCAGCAAAGAGGGGTTGTGGAGCACGGGACAAAGGTTCGTCCCGAACACCGTAGAAGTCACGAAGAGGCACCGAAGTGGTCTTGTGTTTAAGAGACCGTTTGCCCGGAGTAGAGAATTTCGCAAGATTTAGATCAGATTGATGGGGATGGTAGGTTGCAGGTCCGTCTGAAACTGCTAACTCCAAGCGGTCCCATTCGAATCTATGCTCCTCAGCCAGTTCCGTTTCCAAACTATTTCGTCTTAGAGCCTCTTGCTCGATATGCTCCTGTTCTAGATCCTGCTGTCTCCGGCGCTCCCTTTCCAGCAGTTCCTGATTTACACGCTCTCGCTCTAGCTGTTTAGCGATTTCCTGCTTGCGCAGTGCTGATAGACGACGACGAGCGGAGTACTCGCCATTTGGATTAGAGGAAGAGACAGTAGTATTGGTGTGATTTTCGTTGTACTGCTTCTTCGAGTGACGCCATGGACGGCAGCGAGCAAGGCGCTTGGTAAGCGACGTTAAGGTATATGGAGTATGCTTTTCATTGCCCCGGACAATGCAAAAAGGTAAGCAGCCCATGATCAGAGTTTTTAGCTAGTCGCAGGTGGAGTCGTACGGGTTTCTGGAGGATATCTTTTCGATCTGTATAGAAAATATGCGAGAAACGTTTGTGTTAATAGTAACGTTGGTCGGTTGGTACGAACACTTTGTAGGTTTTGAGATATGCGGTAATAAAGACCGTCCTGTTTTGCATATCTGCATAGGTGTCTCAGTTTAGATAACAATAGTGTTATGTTCTCAACAATGGACGTGTTGCGTTCACGCCAAATAATGAATGCTTTAATACTCAACAAAGAAAGCAGCAAACATCCAAGCACAATCGCTGATGGTGCCTTGGAGAACAAGGAGTTCGATTAAAGTACCACGAAGAGCATGGTAAATTTTGCTCCAGTCTCAAGAGGTCTATCGTCGTCGGTAATTAAGGCTTTGCGTCCATGCCTGAGGCATAGCATAAGTGCGACCGCTGGCGTAATGTATAGATCCAGGGTTTGTGTTGTCGTTATAGTGAGAATATAAACTACAGTGGCTTAGTAGTCTGGGGCATCCCAAGCCATGTATCAGGAACCAACAAGTTTTACTCTGTTATAACAAGTCAACGACAAATCTCAGTAGCTAAGCATGACCCCAATCTAATCTATGCAGAGGGAAGGACACAAGTAGCAACTAGATGTACTTTCAAGCGAGTTTTGGCCCACGAATGAGACAGCTCTTTCGGGTACGAGCAAGACACAATTACTTCTCAGAGAGCCGAGAGAACAAAGTATCAACCCTAGACTGGTTCACAAATTTTTCTCGCATGTTCAGTCCATGAAACCAGCAAGTCCTGCATGGAATTTTGCTTTGAATCGGAGGAACTAGGGTTACGATCGGTAGAGGTGATGCGATTTCTGACAAGGTCGACGTACATATGTCACCTTGGTCCTATGGCAAGAGATAGTACTAACAAGTAATACAGATGTTGAAAGCAGCCGAAGACCGGATCGAAGTCACTCCATCGAGTGGTCGAGAACGCTGCTAAACTGTTCCGTTGCTTCCTCTACGTGGGCGTTACTTTTCTCGTTTCGCGTATTCTTCTTGGATCAGTCGCCCTTGCGCTCATTCTCTTCGATTCTTATAGGCATATCATTCAGATAATGGGCGTTATGGTACTAATTTCATAGTAAAATCGCGCAACGGAGCAAGGATTTTCAGCCAATATGATGTGTTGTTATTAAGCTCGCCAGTGCCATTGGGGTGTTGAGTAAGGAAATAAGGAGCAACAATGCCAGCTCTTTTGTCCATTATAGCTATTTCCCGAGTCTTTGGTTCATACAAATTTCAACATCGTCTGTGCTTTCTTGATGATATGTCTCGCGGCTTTGTCTTCCGCAAAGGTCTTGCTTCATCTAACTCTTCATCGACGTGCGGAACTCTCAAACTGGGTTTCTGTGGCCAATTTCTGCATATGTCGATATTGGCTCTTGGTGCAAAGATCTCAAGAAATTGCAAAAACAAATAGTCGATGACAACACACATGCAGAAAAGTTTTCCTGCCCATATTCCGCATCCATAATATCTTTTTAGCCGATCAATAAGAGCGAAGCTCTGTACACCTGCTCTACCTCGAGTAGCAGACCAGCCACCGCCTGAGTTATCCCCGTAGAACTCTTCCTCACTCAGAGCGCCAGTGATGCCATCATACACCCTTTCCGTCCGTTGAGCAACATCTGTCCATGAGTACATCATTTTGACTTGGTCATGAAAGCGTTCTGTTCGGATTCTGTTTGATCTCAAGGCAGCAATTGCTTTGCCCGTCTTTGCTACAAGGTCATCCTCCTCTGGCTTTGCGAACTCCGTCATGTGCTGTGGTAGGACCTCGGGTATTCCGCCTACTTGGGTGCAGACAACGTACAATCCGCAACTAGCCGCCTCCACTATGACAGTACCAAAAGCTTCTGTGAGACTAGGGTGAAGATAGATGTGACCCCTAACCATAACATCTCGGACCTCTTCATGCCGAACAGGGCCAAGAATCTCGACCCGATCCTGCAGGACTCGACGTTCAAGCATTTGCTCTAGATCAATTGCTTTAGGGCCAGAACCTGCAATGATAAACCGAACGTGGGGATCGCTGGCGAGAATACGAGGAATGGCTGCAATGAGTAAGTCGGTTCCTTTATTGTAGAAAAGCCTGGAAATGACGACTATCGTAATGGTATCTTCTGGCCCAAGATGCTGAGGGGGTGGGGGTGGAGGGCGAGCGTTATAATGCTTCCCCAACTGGTAATTCTTGGTACTTTTGGTGTAGGCGAGCGGTTCGAAGTTTTCTGCGACCACGGCATTTGGAATAACCGAAACCATAAGGGGGTCCAAGGAGGCGCGTAGTACGGTGTTCTCTTTGCTAAGGAAAGTCATTAGCAAACTAATCCGAGCCATGTTCTACCATACCGCTTACCAAGTATGGCTTACGCAGATTACATGGTCTACGTCGCTTAGAGTAAATTTTAATAGCTTGTTTGTCAGGATGCTTGCAGCATCTGCAAAGCCAAATAACGAATGATCTGTGAATACCGTCCGTAGCCCCATAGTCCTAGCATGGAGTATGGCTTCGTGACACAAACTGCTCAGGCTTGCATGACCATGTACAATATCGATATCCTCTCTGATAACAATATTGCGGAAGATAGGAAAGAAGGAGAATACGGTAGGCATTGTCGATTCTCGGTATATTACGAAAAAAGGAACATAGTAGACCTTTAGACCGTTCGTAAGGTATCGTACCCCAGTCCTACCTTGGTAAGCATGGGTTATTATGACAACCTTATGGCCCCGGTCGATAAGCTTTGTTGACAATTGATATATGTGGCTCTCTACTCCTCCAGGCTGGGGGAAGAAGAAGTCGCTGACCATAGCAATATGATACGGCATCGTGTAAGTTGGCAGTTTATGTCCCTGTAGGATAGTAGCACTAGGGTTTGATGATATGTTTCTTGGCTTGATGGATTGGCCTATCCGCTAATAAGGATGCTCTATTTCCGAGAACGACTTGATGCCTTAATATGCAAGCCAGCCTTTGGAGATAACAGTAACGGTACTGGGGTTAGCTGTGTTGGTCTCTTGACCGTGTTCGGGAGGTACATCATGGGATGTGTCGATTTTGAGACCAAGTATGATACTTTACATCCGTAGGCAGATTGATTTGCTGCGCGTTCTTGACCACTTGGCGCGCCAAACGCGCGTAATTAAGCGCCTGAGTTTTGCTGTCTTATGGCAAAGTTCTCGTGCAGGTCCGACCTAACATGGCCTCATTGTTCTATTCTCGCTACATACCGCCAGCGAGTGCAGCTGTAGATGTAGCTGATGAAAGCGAACATGACAATTCTCGTCCTGCGAAGAAGCGAAAAAAGACGTCAAAAGCGAAAATTAGCTTCGATTCAACGGCAGCAGGGGAGCAAGCCAACAATGTAGATGTAGCAGACACTATTCAAGGCATTTTCGGTGTCAATCTCGACGATGACGCCCGATCTAATCAGAACCAAGGCAGAGCCAGAATTCTGAAAAGTGCAAACTCCGTTTCTCTTCTGGCAGGGGATAGCAATATCCCTAGTCCAACAAGAGAGCTGGAAAAGGTTGTCGATCCAAAGCTTGAAAAAAAGAAGAAGCCAAAAAAGAAGTTATCGAAAAGCCATAGTGAAGTACCAAGACAAAAAATCACTCCTTCTAACGATGACCATGAACCTTCGGAACTTGAAGAGCCCCAGCACGACAACAAACACCGCAAGATCCGCTCTGAGTTTGAGCGATCTGCCAGCGCTGCCGCAAAGATGAAAGACAAACATGCCGCGGAGTCGCAGGTAATAGCGAAGCTACCAGATCATGACATTACCCCCATTGAGTCCCATGGATTGGTACCTTTGCCACAACCGCCAGAAGTTCCTGATGTGCCTGTTAGATTTACTCTTTCAGCGTTACCTGATTGGTTGGCGCAGCCTCTCATCGTCTCTACTTCTGATACCGCTTCTTTGGACAGTCTTCCATTGCGCCGAAACGCTGCTTCGTCGCTGAAGATCAAGGGCTATGACAATGTGCTTGCGATTCAAGCTACGATTTTGCCAATGCTCCTTCCAGGACCCAGACAGCACTCAGGAGATGTTTGTATATCCGCTGCAACCGGTTCAGGGAAGACCCTAGCTTATGCGTTACCTATGGTGGAAAATTTACGAGACAAGCCGGTAGTCCAATTGAGAGGGCTTGTTGTAGTTCCAACGAGGGAGTTGGTTTCACAAGTATGCGAAACTCTGGAATTATGTAATGTCGGCAGTGGACTGAAAATCGGTACTGCTGTTGGCAGTAGATCTTTGAAGGACGAGCAGGGGCTTCTGGTCCAGAGATGGCAAAGATACGATCCAGATGCTTATCGAAAAGAGCAGGAGAAAGAGATTGACGAAGACGAGGAGCTCATGAACTGGGACTTTGATGATCTATTAGATGAAGCCGATGAGCTCGGTTGCTCTCCAGACCACGTCGTAGACTATAGGTCTGAAATCGACATCCTCATCTGCACTCCTGGCCGTTTGGTAGACCACATGCAATCTACAAAGGGCTTTACCTTGGAGCATGTGCAATGGTTGGTCATTGACGAAGCCGACCGACTGCTTGATGAGAGCTTTCAGCAATGGATTGACATTGTAGTGCCTGCCCTCGAGTATCAAGCACCCCTTCAACCGTGGGAGGAGCAGTTGACGCATACCTTCCATATCCTACGCCGAAGAGAAGTTCGGAAGGTCATCCTCAGTGCTACCATGACGAGAGATATTAGTAAATTGAAAGCGCTAAAATTGAGAAAGCCAAAGTTGGTCGTTTTAGAGAGTAGCAGGACGACTGATCAGAAGGATGATCAGCCAGAACTCGAACAGAACGTGGACGAATCTTTCGAGTTGCCGCCGACGCTGAAAGAGAGTGCCATATCTATCAAGAACGTCGAAGACAAGCCATTGCATCTCATAGCATTACTTGAGCGGGAACATGCGTTCGCAAAACCTCCTTCCAGCCTATCTCCTGAATGCAGAAAAGGGTCTGTAGGGGGTGAGTCGACATCATCTTCCGGTGAGGACGACTCATCCGAAGGTTCAACATCATCCTCCAAGAGCAGCACACCACCATCCAAACGCACTTCAAAAACCAACACCCAGCGCAACCTCGTCTCTTCAACCCACGGCACCCTAATATTTACCACAACCAACGAATCCGCCCTCCGCCTCTCCCGCCTCCTCTCCCTCCTCCGTCCCACCTGGACCCCGCACATCGCCACCCTCACCAAATCCACCACCACCGCCTCCACCCGCCGGCTCCTCTCCTCCTTCCGCACCCGAAAACTCTCCGTTCTCATCGCCTCCGACCGCGCCTCTCGCGGCCTCGATATCCAGGGCCTCGCACATGTAATCAACTACGATATGCCGACTAGTATGACGAGCTATGTGCATCGCGTGGGGAGGACGGCGAGGGCGGGGAGAGAGGGCAGGGCGACGACGTTGGTGGGGTGGCATGAGGGGAGGTGGTTCTGGGGGGAGATTGGGAGGGGTGAGGGGATTAGAAGGGGAGTAGGGCGGAAGGTGGTGAGGTTGGAGTCAAAGTTGGAGGGGGTTGGGGGGAAGGAGAGGAGGGAGTATGAGGAGGCATTGGGGATTTTGGGGGTAGAGGCGAGGGGGGAGAGGGAATAGAGTTAGTAGAGCGCTTTTAATATCCTTATGGTAAACCTGTACAGTGGAGCTATTATACAACACTATGTAGACCTGTCTGCATCTAGGACGCTTGTACGTATCGCCTGAATGACTGATAGAGGTGGCAAAGAGATGGATATATGGAAATCTAGCTCTCGACGTGTTTCCAGAGTCAATCGAAGACGCGTAAGCCACACTAACAACCTTGGTGTTCTCCTCGGGACAAAAATTAACTCGGTATTTTGATTAATGGACTCTCTGGGATAACCAGGCAAGTCTTGAAGAGTACTGCGGAGTCTGTAGACTCTAGATTATGTCTCAAAATGTCCCCAGCTCTGTGCTCCTTTGACGCCAGCGCTATGCCATAATTACTCCACCCAACAAAATCCCATGTCCCCTAACCCCTTCCTACTACTTCACTTCTTCTTCCCCTTCTTCTTCTCCCTCTCCCCCACCCTCTTCTCTTCCCCACCCGCCACGCCCGGTGCCCCCTCCACCCCCTGCATCTCCTGCATCATATCCTTAATAATATTCTCGCTAACCCCACCCCCACTCAACGCCGGACTATGCAGCGGCAATATCGTACCCATCTTCCACCCCCTCGGTACCGCAGGCGGCGGTATTGGTTTGTCGGGCAGGGGCATGCCTTGGATGCGGAGGCGGAGGGGGGAGTCGGCGGTTGTGGGGTGGGATTGGAGGTGGTGGGCTACGAGGGTGTAGAGGTGGTGTTCTGGGTGGTTTGGGGTTAGCTGGTTTGGTATACTTGACGTTGGAGGGAAGGGGTTGGGCATACTGTTTTTGACTCTCGAGCTCTTTCGAACGCCGTCTTCTTTCAGCAAGATCCTTACACGCCCGGGATTCCCCCAGTCCTTCGGATGCATCTTGCCCGGCTCGAAGACAACATCCAACCCAAGCTCAGCCACCGCATCCACAATCTCCCTCGCTAGCGGGTTCTCCACCGCCAATGCCTTCCCCACCCGTCGCCCCTCTGCTCTGGTTCTCGTGGCATCAAAGTACACCGGGTACAGACACTGCCAGTGTTTATGGCGGTCTGTGTCGGCGGAGGTTGGGGCGCGGAAGTGGGGTTGCAAGGTTTGGTGGGGTTGGGGGGCCTGGCGGGTTCCGGGGGGAGGGATGTTGGCCGGGCGGATGATGGAGGAGGCGAACTCGGAAGGGTCCATTTCTGAGGGGTCGGAATCTGGGTCCGAGTCGGAAACTTCTTCTATGCGAGCGTGCTGAGACATCTTTGGGGCTCCAATATCTGTTTCGAGGACCTGGAATTGATATTGAAGTGCTATCTATGTTGTCGGGCGTGCACGGCGTGGACCTGGTGGATGGAATTGCGGAGTTTAGCGAGATTGATAGGGCTGATGTTTTCCAGGTGGGCTGCCAGTCAAATAGCTATGTATATACGCGCATTCAGAAGTGAAATGATTCAGTGGGGTGTGGTTGAGACCATAGAATTACTACAATAATACAGGGCGTGCTGAGATGCGCACAATCAACCCTCCTGATCGCCTAGCAATCGCTACCGTATCATTTTCAATGTCTTCTGATTTCTCGGGCTACGACAAGCGTAATTTTTCTTGCCATCTTCGAACGCCTCCAACGCCTCGCTAAACTCGCAGATACAACGGTAAAGTGTCGAACGGAGCACCAAGTACAACGCATGCTGTGGTAGCTGTGATAGCTCTGGATTATCGACACAGCCTTGTGTAGGCCCTTGCCAACGCTTTCTTTTCCTTTCTATCCGTCTCCAGGATTGCAACCATGTCCCGCAATTGGATGCCTTTACCAGTCTCTTTGTCTTCCCGAAACTCGCCGTACTTCCTCCCCATAGGCAACTGACTACCAGACCCGTTCGCAGTCGATGTTCTCGGCAATCCCTGTGTATTAACCCTTGGTAGCCCCAGGGAGCCTCCACCGCTCGAGCCACTATCCTTGGTCATCCAAGATTTCTTCTTCAGCCCCAGAGCCATGTTGGTAGTTTTATTAGTAGCTGCGTGTTGTTGAGCTTCTGTGGCCTTTGCCTCTGCTTGACGCTTCTGCTCTTTTTTGTTCGGGGGTTTCTTGGTATCTACTTCCGGTGCTCGCTCACCTAGTAGACCTAGCGCAGGAGTACCAAGGGTAGCAGATCCCGTAGTGCCAACTTCACCAGGCAACGATTCAGCTGCTGTGCGGCGAGTTCGTTTGGTGAGCCTTTCTTGCTCTGCTCTTCGTTCTTCTTGCGCAGATTTGTGAAGAGCTTCGGCCACTAGATTTGGGAAAGCAATAGTAGTAGTCGGGCTGTAGCTGCCGTTCGAGACGGGTGTTGGAGGTTTATTCATGGCAGCATAGGAACCTGTAATACAATAAGCATGATGACCCTCAAGAACCAGCCAAACTCAGGCATACGCTTAAGAGGATTGGACTTCGGCGAAACTGCACTATTGCTTGGCGTCGGCAGACAGTTCACAGTCTCAAAATTCCCTTCACCAATGGCCAACTCGGTGAGGTCCCTTGGTACCACGCCATGCGAACCAACTCTCCTGCCCTTCGCAAGCGCCGCCGCGTCCTCTACCAATGCACGTAGCCGCTCTTCGGCTGCTAGCGACAGCAACGTTAATATTTCCGTAAGAGGGACATCGTGGTAGAGAAGGTCTTGACCCGTAAGCGAGAGTATACGCTCATGCTTGTCCGGTCCAGTAACAGCCACTTGGACAGGCTGTGAACTCTTTGAGTTGAATACTCCGAAACTTGGTATGGTGACTTGCTGAGCGTGAGACTGTTTCGATAGTCTTTTTTGCACGAGGCCAGCGTAAAGAAAGGGGTCATTGAGGTGATATTGCCGTTGTTCTGCTTTCCGCCGTATTGCAGCCTGCTTCTCGGTCTCTGCTTGCTGTGCTAGTGGCTGGTAGGGTGCTGCGGGCTGATTGAACGTTCCTGCGCCATAAAAGCTATTCCTGTCGCCAGGTAGATTTTGCGACAAAACGTTGTATCGGTCCGGTTCCATGAAATTTGGTCCGAAGGAGTCGAGGGAGTCTGTAGGATGAAATACAAAGGGGGCATCATGCTGTGGTTGGTATGGAGTATTATGTCGACTCAACAACGCGGCCTCCTCTTCTCTTAGATCCACTCCAGAACCTAGAAGGACATCAGATAGCTCGTTCATATCCGTTGGCTTGTCTGCTGCAGGCCGTGATGGGGGGCCCATATTGCCGGCTGGGGGAGGGGCATTCATGGTATTGTACGAATTGTTCGGCTGGCTTCCGTTGGGTTGAGCGCCATAGTAAGGACTACTGAAGACTTGATTGGGCAAAGCAATATTTGACATACTCGGAGAATTGTATGGCGACTGCGAGTTTGGCGACAGTCGCTGTCGCTTGTTGGGTGGAAGGTAGGAACCATGGTGAGATGCCGACGCGGGTGGCAAGGGCGAGAATGGTCGCGGAGGATATTGATGCTGTGGCTGTGCCATCTTCAGGGCTCCCCTCTATAGTGCGCGTTCAGAATGTAGCGCCCTGCCTCCACCAAACAAGCCAGGCCACCACCTGCGCGAGCTCTGCTATGCGCTCGACCTTAGGCACCGTACGAGCTGCGCATCCACTGACTGTAGCTAGATCCAAGGGCTCTGGTATTCGGTTCCGTTTTATGCTGGCTTTGGGATGGCGGGCACTGCTGTCCTGTTGAGGGTGATGCAAGTGTTGGTGGTGAACGTAGAGTGAAGAAAGAAGCTTGGGAATCTCGCTAATCACGTGCCGCTTATATAAGCTTCAGCCCTTTCACTCGTTATTCGCGTGTTCACCTCATTCCTCAAATCCTCATTATTGGGACATACAACATCTTTCTGTTTGAGTTCACTGGGCGTTGGCTTATATCTTGTGCAAGGTGCCCCACACTATGCGAGTGAGGCAAGCTCAAGTCAGACAAGTCTTACAGGATGGCAACCAAGAGAAAACTCTCAGCGATCTCCCCAGATGTCGAGCAATCCGTAGATCCTGCAGATGAGCTTATGTTCTTGAATCTTGGAGGTGGAAATGAGGTCGGAAGATCATGTCACATTATACAATACAAGGGCAAGACTGTCATGGTACATTAGCTGAGCCCACATTTACGACGGCATTGGATGGCGGCTAATGGATATTCGTAACAGCTCGATGCCGGCATGCATCCTGCATTTGACGGCCTTGCTGCTCTACCATACTTCGATGAGTTTGACCTGAGCACAGTAGACGTCCTACTCATCAGCCAGTGAGTTAGCCCAATTCTCCTACCAGTGAGCGATGCAAGTCTAGATGGGAATTTTGGTATCGGCGCGGCGCTCAAGCAAGCAACAGTCATGTTGCATGTAGCAGGCTTCGATGGCTAGATTACAGAAGTCGAGCTTACATCTTAGAGACTGAGATTCTCTGGAATGGCCATCTCTATGGTCGGGTTGTTCTGCCTTGTTCTGCTCCTATGTACCCCAGACATCAATAAAAACATTCGCATGCCATGCTCCGCTGTGCTCTTCAGCTTCTGTGATACTTGAACTTTGTAGCATGCTTTTCGCTGCGATACGGGCCCCTCAGCGCCAGATTCAATAGTGGCGATTGCGCCAGCTCTTCCTCGTCCATGAAGCTGATACCGCTCTGAAAACAGTTTCCACGTTGACCACGCTGCTTCGCTGCCGTATGTTCTTGCAAAGACAAATTTCCGAGGCCGGGTCTTTATGACACATCCAACAAAGGCCATCTACAAATGGCTCATACAAGACAGTGTCCGAGTACAGTATGTTGTTCTCCTCACCCTACTACTATATCCGACTAACCCTTCGTTCTAAGAAACACCTCCTCTTCATCCGATCAGCGGACGCAACTATATACAGAGGCCGATCACCTCTCTACCTTTCCACAAATCGAAGCCATTGACTACCATACAACTCACACAATCTCCTCCATTCGCATAACACCTTATCCTGCTGGTCATGTTCTAGGAGCCGCCATGTTCTTGATAGAGATCGCGGGTCTCAAGATTCTATTTACTGGAGACTATTCTCGCGAAGACGACCGTCATCTTATCTCTGCTGAAGTACCAAAGGGCGTGAAGATTGATGTGCTTATAACAGAGAGTACTTACGGAGTTTCTTCACACATACCTCGGCAAGAGCGGGAAACTGCTTTGATGAAGAGTATAACGGGGACTCTCAACCGAGGGGGTAGAGTACTGATGCCTGTCTTTGCCCTCGGAAGAGCGCAAGAGCTACTCTTGATTCTCGACGAATACTGGGCGAGACATCCTGAATACCAACGAATACCCATTTACTACGCCTCAAATCTCGCAAGAAAATGTATGGTGGTATACCAGACTTATGTTGGGGCTATGAATGATAACATCAAGCACCTCTTCCGTCAGCGCATGGCCGAAGCGGAACAAGCCGGGGATGTGGGCAAAGGCGGACCCTGGGATTTTCGGTTCATCCGGAGTCTAAAGAACCTCGAAAGGTTTGACGACGTTGGCGGTTGCGTAATGCTGGCAAGCCCTGGTATGTTACAGAACGGTGTGAGCCGAGAACTACTCGAACGGTGGGCGCCCAACGATAGGAATGGAGTTGTGATCACTGGCTACAGTGTTGAAGGCACTATGGCCAAGGAGATATTGCATGAGCCAGACAGCATACCCGCTATCATGGGGAACAGGAGCGCAGCTGCTATTGGAAGAGCAAGAGGTGCTGCAGGTGAATCCGAAAAAGCCATGATTCCCCGACGATGTAGTGTGGCAGAATACAGCTTTGCTGCCCATGTGGATGGCCAGGAGAACCAGGAATTCATCAAAGAGATCGCTGCCCCTGTCGTGGTAGGTATTACAGTATATGTTTCAGTTATACCACTGACGTTCGTCTAGATCCTTGTTCATGGCGAGAAACATAATATGATGCGTTTGAAGTCAAAACTTCTTTCACTCAATGCCGACAAAGTTGCGAAGACAAAGATATTTAGCCCTGCTAATACGGAAGAACTTCGCATTCCGTTCAAAACAGAAAAGACTGCCAAAGTCGTGGGCAAGCTAGCGCAGATTCCTCCACCAAACACATCCGATCAGAACGACACACAATTAATTGCTGGGGTACTGGTCCAGAACGATTTCAAGATGTCTCTGATGGCAGTTGAAGATCTACGGGAGTATGCTGGGCTTACCACGACTACGATAATGTGCAAGCAGAGAATCACCTTGAGCGCAGCGGGAATCGATCTCATCAAATGGGCCTTGGAGGGAACTTTTGGAGCTATCGAGGAAATTGGAGCAAGCAAGAAGTCACTGACGAACGGAGCAGCGGCGGTGAATGGCAACGGCACCAGTCATGAAGGAGACATGGGTGACGAGGAGACTGTTCATTCACCTCATCCAGTGGCTTACCTTGTCATGGGCTGCGTCATTGTGCGATATCAGAACGGTGGGGAAGTGGAAGTGGAATGGGAAGGGAATATGCTAAATGACGGTATCGCCGATGCTGTGTTGGCCGTGCTCTTCACCGTTGAAAGCAGCCCAGCAGCTGTGAAACGTAGGTATTTCAACTCACATCCAAGCCTGGTTGTACTAACACCTCTCAAGAATCATCGAAAAGCCAGCATCACAGCCACAGCCACAGAAACCCTCACGCCAAAGTCACTCCCGAAGAACGCTTCTCGCGCCTTTGCATGTTCCTTGAAGCACAGTTTGGTTCTTCAATAACACCCATAACCCATCCCAGACTTGTTCCTAAGCCATCTATCGACGACGATGGAATCAAAGGCGAAGCCTTCGAAGAAGATCCAGCGGACCTCGAGGCGGAAGAGTTGGAAAGACTCCATGCCGCTGGCATACCCGTCCCTGGAATCGAGATCCAAGTTGACAAGCATGTGGCCAAGGTGTGGCTAGAGACATTGGAGGTCGAGTGTGTGTATGGAGTTTTAAGGGATCGAGTGAGGGCGGTGGTGGAGAGGGCAGTGGAGACGGTAGCGCCTCTTTGGTCGCAAAAGAGTTGAGAGCCTCCGAGGCTTCGCAACATGCATTCTGGGTAGTTTTGGAAAGACGTATCAATGTATTAATATCTTAGGAGGATCGATGGAAGCTCAAAACCCCTAGGCCTGATACCTCAGGCGGCTGCGATCGATCTCTAGTAGGGCTCTCCGGTCCAGCCGTACCCAATGATATCCCACACCATATTGCGTCTTACACGCATAGAAAAGATGAGCAAGATACGGAGATAAAATGATTCTCAGCACTATATACTTGGGCAATGGCAAGACAGCTGAGGTTTGACGTGTTGTCTCAGCAATATGACGTTGAAGGCGATCATGAGGTAGCACACTCACTCTGCCTGGAAGGTTTCCAACAAGGCAACGTGTTGGATTGCTAGTAATAATCGAGCTTTCAGTTGCCGCTTATCGAGTACGTACCACAGTAGTTGTGCAGACATCATCAGCCGGGAGAGTCAGCCAAGAGCGCAGCCTTCTTGTTGACCCGATCCACCTATCCATCCAACGAGCGCCATATGTCCGGGGAGCATGTCTTAAACGCGTTAATTACACGGTACTTGATGATGGAAGTATGTAGTGTGGAATGGGTAATACGGTCTTTGGAGTAAGAAGAACAAACCGAACAGGCTCACGGCTTTGGCCAGCTCAATAAATAGAAGACGGGAAGACTCGATGAGGAAGTTGAGCGCACCAGAGAGTCATTCGTCATACGTCTGCTTGTCCACCAGTCCCGTCTAGCGAGCTCGAATGGCGCTAGACCCCGAACAGGACAAGCGCTACGTTGGGCCTGCACCCGACGAAGAGACGCAGCAAAAGACAGTCCAGTAGGACTTAGTGACAACCCTCGGTCGCCAACTTCATCTCCTCCAGTTCAACATCGTTGGGAAGGCCGACGTTCCTTTCTCCAGTGAACTGCCAATTCACCGGCTATGGCATCCTAATTATCGTTTGCCTCTTTTCCTTTGGAAACCTTTCCTTGTCAAACGTGCTCAGCCTCTGTCTCCGACGACTGGCCCTGGACAACGTGGGCTGTCTTCTCCGCCTTCTTCCTAACGCGCGACCGAGAGCATCCACGACGTTCATGATTCCCCCCCACTGGCATTGTAATTACGAAGCAACACTTGGCCAGGTATCTGTGGTCCTGGTCTTGGGAGTCGAAAGGTTGTGGTTGCATTTGCCCGCAAGTTCCGCCGCGAAATCAGTTTCAGAGTGTAATTTGCCCTGGCAGGACCGAGAATTGCCTTCAGGCCAAGTGCTCACCCTTCCAACACCTCAATGAGACATGTCAACTCCTTCTACCATCACGGCAACACTCCCTCCTCCGCATCACAACCCTCATTACGGGTATTCCAATCACCAAGCCTATCAAGCCAACTCGGGTCACTATGGCGCCAATAGTGCCTTGGTGAATGGGCCGTCACGTTTAGCTCCTTCCTACAACAGCTATCCCACTACCCATCAATCCACCAACACTCGGAATACCACCACTTCCTCTGCCTCAAGACCGCCTCAGCAATCTGGTAACGTTACGGCACCTCAATCCACGTCAACCATGCAAGGGTCAAGAAAACGAGAAAGACGGCCAGACTGGCACGAGTTTTACAAGAACGGCCCTCCGAAAGAAATTATAGTCATCGACGATGACTCTCCCCCACCCCCAAAACATGTCGAGAACGAGCGGGTGAATCATACAACACGAACGGTCGTGAGGGAACCCGAGCACGCCACCAAAAAGCGGAAGACTGCTCAAAAGTCCGTGTACGAACCTGTCCAATATCAGCAACCCGCTTACTCCAACCCCCGGACCACACATGCTGGGAACACCGGATCAACTACGATTTCGACAGATCGCACTACATCGTTGCAAACGACGGCTCCTACATCACTCGGTTCGCATACAAGCCACGGTAGTATGGGGGCTTATGTCGATGACGGGATGGTAGGACAGAAAAGGAAACGTGTGACGCGCCAGCAGACCGCGGATGAGAAGAAAAGAAAGGAGATTGAGACCAATGGCGATGCTTACAGTTCGTACGTGCCGCCTCCGAAGCCTCCAATCAAGGCAAAGGAGGTTCATGTTCCGCCAGTCAGAGATGTAAGGCCTTGCGGTGTGTTGTGGATGACTGCCAGCTAACCTCGGGTCAGACTACGACGAGTCAGCTAAAGATTGACGACGACGATGGACATTATATCGTCAATCCGGACACGGACTTGGGTGATAGATGTGAGTATCTCAACTGCTTAGATGTTCAATGCCACAGAGCGGCCTAGATCGTTACTGATCTCCTACAGATCAAGTCTCTCGATTACTGGGTCAGGGCACATTCGGAAAGGTAGTAGAAGCTTATGATCGACGGTCAAGGACAAAATGTGCTATAAAAATCATTCGGTCAGTCCAGAAATACCGAGACGCTTCCCGGATCGAGTTACGAGTTCTCTCTACACTGTCGCACAACGATCGAGAGAACCGGAATAAATGCATACATCTGCGGGACTGCTTCGACTTTCGGAACCATATATGCATTGTTACGGATTTACTAGGTCAGAGTGTCTTTGACTTTCTCAAGGGCAATCAATTCGTGCCCTTTCCAAGTAGTCAGATACAGAGCTTTGCCCGGCAGCTGCTAACGAGTGTTGCCTGTACGTCACATCCCGTTCAGACCTATCCCAACACTAACGGCTTCTCAGTTTTGCATGATCTAAATTTAATACACACTGACCTCAAGCCTGAGAATATCTTGCTTGTCGGAAACTCGTATCAGACCTTCACCTACAATCGCCAAATCCCATCGTCATCAACCACCACCCAACGCGTTGCTCGGCAGCGGCGAGTATTACTTGATACCGAAATTAGGTTAATCGATTTCGGATCCGCTACGTTCGACGACGAGTATCATTCGTCGGTTGTATCAACTAGACACTACCGAGCGCCAGAGATTATCCTGAACCTGGGCTGGAGCTATCCTTGTGATATCTGGAGCATCGGTTGCATCTTGGTTGAATTCTTCACCGGAGATGCCTTGTTCCAAACGCACGACAACCTCGAGCACCTGGCTATGATGGAAAGTGTGTGTAGCAGTAAGCTAGAGACGAAGCTGGTTCGCCAAGTCCAAAACAGCGGTCGGGGAAGCAACGGGAATCAAGCTGCCAAGTCAGTATCGGCCCATTGTCTTATTTTACTATGCTCACTTTATGTAGGTACTTCACTCGGGGTTACAAGCTTGATTACCCCAATCACGAGACAACCAAAGCTTCCAAGAAGTACGTCAAGGCCATGAAGCATCTAAGTGTAAGTTAAGCCTTCTAATCCAAAGGCCCAATGACCTGACCAGCAGCAGGACATTATTCCCCCAAATACAGTCTTCAACAAGCTCTTCTTGGACCTCCTTCGCAAAATCTTCGTTTACGACCCCCGGCAAAGGATAAACGCCAAAGCCGCCCTCAAGCACCCTTGGTTCAGAGAACACCTCACCGACGATGGGACCGAAGCCGCACGCATCAGACGGGACAGAGAATCTGGAATGGAGGACCCGGATTACGTCTGACCCCTCAGCCTGCGGGCAACCGGCCAACTAGCAAACTCGCCACACCTTTTGTGCACAGCGCAGCATGGATAATGACAAGCATAGACAGTAGCGTGAATTGGCTCATCTAGTCTTACTGGGAAAGAGGCGTTGTATCATCTTCAAAAGGAAGGACTGGGATTTCCAAATCTTCTTCGTTGAAGGGAATAGTAAATAGCTGCATATGAAATTATGGTTCTATGTTTTTGTCATACTTACTGCATCTAGAGGATTCCCAGACTTGATATATATATATGATGATGAGGGTGTTTATGGCTTTTAGATCGCGAGCACGAATACTGCGGTAACGTGGCGAATATTACGAGATGCAATGTCCCTTTGGATCTCGACGCTCTGTACGTCCGAAGCCGAAGCCTGGTGTTAAAGTTCAGTCACCTGCATACCGCCTAGAAACATCTTCCCTGCAAGTCTCAGCTCCAATCCACAGCAATTTTACCATCCAGCATCCCAACATCTGACATCAAAACGAGCAAGCAACAACCCGGCGCGGCAAACTACCTCCCTCCCCAACCATACGCCATGCGTTCCTTCCACTCCCTCCTCCCAACAGACATGCCTCCTCCCCCCTTACTTCGCTCGCATCCCTCCCCTCCCATCCCCCTCCGCCCTTCCCAGTTTACCAATCCCACCGTTCCGTCGATAATACCTCACCGTTTCACAAAGAAACCCCTCCTTTCGCACGAGCCGGAGCGGCAGAAGATACGAGGGCGTGGCGGAGATCGGTGGGTCTTTGGTGTGTGGGGGGATTTGGCCTCGGGATGTGGAGTTGAGAGGTTTGAGGTGGTGGGGAGGTGGATGCTGGGTCAATAGTAGGGTAAGGGAAGGGAGAGGAGGGTATGGGTATATGCCCTCAGGAACCACCTCTATCCTTGTCTTCGCATCTCATCTCTTCCCTTTTTTCTTTCTTCGACATTTCCTCGTTCACTTCTTCTTCCCGGCTTTGCTATCTTGATAGGTTTTCTACTTGCTCTTCGCTTTCTCGCATGAGCTCGAGTCTGAGAGAGGAGAGATTATGGGGTATGTGAGCGTGGTGAGCGTGGTCGGTTGTGTTTTTGTTTTTGTTTTTTTTTTGTGGGTGTGGGTGGAGGAAGGCTTGAGAGGGTGAGAGGGTGAGAGGGTGAGAGGGTGAGAGATATGGGGGTGTGATGAATGTTGAGATGACGAAGAAAACGTAGAGTCGTTGATGGAAACTTTAACGAGAAACAGATATATATACATAACCCTGAAGGTGTGAACACCGAGAGCGAGCTGAATTGATTATCTTCCCGCCTACTATCCACCCAACTCAACCATCTATCTCCCTTCCCTTTTCTAAATCATTGATCACATCTGTTTTCTGTTTCATCAGTTTTTGTATCAAATGATGAGTTTGAATTTCTTTGAACGGATTTTTATTGATTTCGCGATGCGTCGTTCTTGACAAGAAAGCTCAGAGTACTGATGAAGAGTTTTGTAGCAATACTTCAATTTTTCAAGAATTGAACAACACTTAAATACTGACAATACTGTTGATATCAAAATTATTATTGTAAATGCTTGAAAGATTTCTCAGACCTGAGATGTGTATTGCAACGACTTTTAAGCATGTCATTCATATATTGTTGAGCGAGATTTCGGCTTCTGTGATGATGAGCGTTTGATGAAATGTTGAATTTGCGATTTGAATAGAAGATACTCGATCTAGACATTCGACGCTCTTATCAATGATATCATGTTCTGTCTAAGTGGAAGAATTGCCTTAGAAATTCTAGTCCCAGGTCATGATGGTCTAGGCGAGATATAACTTTGTCGAAGTGGAAGAATAGTCTTGAACCTTCAGAGGCCACTGACTAACTAAAAGTGAATGCTTTGATCCTATTCCCAAGATCTTCATTGTCTAAGTGATAGCATTCTCAAATCCCGACCCACTGCCTTAATTCATGTCGTGATCTTTCTCTGCTATCCAAGCAGTAGAATAATGCGCTTTGCCTTCCAGTGTCTTGATACCAACGCCAACATCTTAGTAGACTTCCCTTATCAGTACTTTAGCGCCAGCTCTAGGATCCGAAGCCAGCATTCTTCTTCGATATGACCTGTCACCTGCCAGTGAGGGCATGAAATCTCAAGGCCATTTCTAGATACACCTAGACTAATGGCTCTTGCATAGCAACGCTAATTCTTCATGCTGACCTCCTCTTCCAAGTCTCTGAGCAGTGTACTTAGATCTGGCAACTTGTTTTCATTCCGGGCCCGTTCCCTCAGTATGATAGCATAGATCTCCAATTCAGGCCCAAGCGAATTAATAGTCTTATGGACGATGTAGTCCTCAATAGTGATTTTCAGCTCATGCATAGCCTCGAGCACATCCTCCACCCTTTGGCCCATAATTTGGACGCCTTCTGATTTATTGTATTGTATAGCGTTTAGAGTGTTGAGAACTTCCCACTTGGATGATGGGGTGTAACGGGTTTGAAGGAGGTCCCATGTATCTTTCGCCGACCTACATGGCTTGAAATCTGATTGCACGATTGGAGTGCACATGAGTCCCATCGTTCCCACGGCTTGAGAGTCTCGTCGAATCCAGTCATCAATGGCTTCTTGCCTCTTTTCGTATTTTTCTTCATAGTCGGCGGCCATTGAGTCTCCTGAGTATGGAGTCGGGATTGTCACGGTGCCAGTGACATGGCCCATAAGCTCTGCAGTTTGCAGAGTGCTAGTCATTTCGCGAGCCCATTCTCGATAGTTTTCCGACCCTTTGAGCTTTTGAAACCAGCGAGTTAACTTCTTTCTGCCCATAGGGTCGATGATGCTAAATTTCTCTTGTAGCTAAACTGGCACTCCGGAGGTAATTTCGACAATCTGAAATATAACCTGAGAGCTGTGTATCACCTGGGCAGTCTGATTAACATCATGGTTAAGTCCTGCTGGGGGGCAATAAATCAAAGAGCACCTTGTACGCTTGAAGTAAGTGCTAGCGATGGCCTTGATGTCCTGGTGAAAAGGTTAGATCGAAGTCTTATACCTGAATCAATTCAAGCGATTGTTCAAGCCCATAATATAACATTTGCGCTAGTCTGTTTTGGTACTCGCGCCAAATTTATTCTAAATCTCTACTAGGGGTAGAAAAAAACCGTTTATTCTACAATAAACGTGTATAATACCTCTTAGCGGTTTATTCATGTTTGTTTATTGGTTTTATATTATGTAAGCAAGCTAAACCCAGCTTGTTTAGCTCAGGGGGTTTGACCTCGCTGTCACGATGTCACCATTGCTTCATGGAGTACGGAGTAGATCTCTCTTCCTACCACCAGCCATGCGTCCGCAACGCGGTGGTGGTAAGCCCCGGAACGAGGTCGTTGCTGAAGCCTTTCAGCAGATAATCGTACCTGGAAGAGCTCTTACTACAGTTCGATGCCGTTACTGTCAATACGTACTGGCAATGAAAGCTACTCGTCAGCAGGCTCATTTGAATAAGTGCACTGGCAGGTGCTGAAGCACTTTCTGAATAGCTTCGTCGATGGTCACATGCTCATGGAACAGCCAATTTAGTTGACAATATAAATATATACCCCCTGCTATTACCCCTGTGTATAATACATGCTTCAATAAACATGTATAATACATGTTTTGACTAACTTCATTTGGTTAGTCAATAAACATGTATTATACATGTTCGTGCCCTAATCTCTACTACTGTAAGTTACAATTAAATCGTCGACGACAATTTTTCTTGCCTCTGGTCTGGAGATATCAACAAATTGATGCACCTGCTGTCAAGGCTTCATCAAATCGCGGATCAGAGTCAAGATGAGGTATTGAAGAACCTTTCAACACGAACCCTGCATCCTTGAACTCAACAACCCGTGCAATCTAGGCAAAACCACGACCTCACTCGCATAGCGCTGACACGTTTCCGGGGATTAGCACGTCCGCCATCCGCTGCTTTTCAACTCTATTCTCATGTCGTCACTGTCAATTTTTGATGCTTCGTTGGAGCTTCTTCACCGTCTTTCCTGAGCTGCAATATTCGACACGCTTCCCTGTGTTTCTCTAGGTGTGCTGATCTCTGCCCTTTCCGTTCTTGTTAATTCGAGTTCGCCTCTTTTATCTGTAATTCCTGGGCGAGCTTCGTCCGCCCGACTTCTCCCTTTGTTTCAACGCCCAGTTTGCCATGTCCAAATGGTTGCTTGTGTCTTTTCTGGCCGAACTCAATGGTGAGATGTCATTTTCTGGTTGCGATTGTGAACTGAGGCAGTTTGAGCCAGGCTATGAGTGTGAGATTGGTGGATACAACCCTTATCATCAATCGAACATGGCTGCCGTGGTAGTTGTTGACTCGGAACAGACCCCATTCAGCACCAAGAGCTGGATGAAAGCGGTAATCAAGATTCAAAGTCGCACTCAAGACGCCCTGTCGAGAAAGTGTGCGGTCCATGTGCAATCCGGCGTATACACAAGCCGATAGACAGTCCCGCCCACACTTTTTTCGAAGCTGCTAGAAACGGGAGCACTACGAATCAACTTATCACAGCAATCTGATGCTGTAAGAACGATGATTGTGGAACATCTGAGGTCGTCATTTGCCAGGTCGAAGAAAGGCTGCATATTCGCATGCTCGGTGCTTGAGTGCTGTGACATGCTGAAAATGCGTTGCTGGAGCCAAGCAATGTCGATATAGCTGGTGTACCAGTTTCGATCATCTGTTTTCCCAGCTCGCCGATCCTCGACTCTTTGGAGGAACTTTTTATACGTAGACAGTTTCGCCAAGCCATCTTGAGAATGGTAACAATTTGCTTGCAAGCGATCATCGATACGGACGACCCCCTGTCTTCCACAGATTGTTAAGGCCGCGTCGACGAGGTCTAGGCACGGAGCGCAATAGATGTATAACCTCCATCTCGTCTCCCGAGACTTATTGGGGCGAGGTGGTATTACTGCTGTCAACCGCGAAACGAGATCAGTACGGTCATCTATTTCGTGCAATCTACTAGCGGCAGGGTTGTGTAGATTATCAAACGACATGCAATCCCCAGATTTATTGTACCGACAGGCGGGCATGGCGACTACAAAAGGAAGATACTCGGGTGCTCGGGCTGTGCCTTGCGCATGTGCGATAACAGGGAGGCTATGACTGTTGTAATTAGAATTAGGATGAGGCCGTGCTGGTTCCACGAATGCTATCAGAAATTTAGATGAGGACTATTTGCAATCCTGTCGTTGACCTACATGACAGTGCACTAGGCTCGGCTTCGACACTTGTCTTTGTCAACCTCACGATCCAGAAACCAACGGCCTCGTATTCTTGGCTAGCTTTTGACGAGATCTTGCGAATCGAACTATGATCTGCATGAACTAGAAACAGTTTTACGTTTGAGAGGCCGATACGTGACGATGCCTCGTCAACAACCTGACGATTCACTGATCAATAGCCACAAGCTGGTCTGAAACGAGTGACAAACCAGAACTCCATATAGTTTTTGCGTTTCATAGAAGGTATATATCTTCAAACTTCTTGCTCTATCGACGAATTGCTTTGACACATTCGTTAGAACACTGGCATCTCTCCTTAGGTTCGCTACGAGCTCTGTGTTTGTTAATCTCCCTACGCTTGCGCCTTTCAACGCGCTGGCCGCAAAGTCAGCCCACCAAGCGCTATTGGATCCTTTGTGCGGCACACTAAGAAAGGCGATGGCTTTGGTGTTATCTAGTACGTCTTTGTACTCTGGATTGGTGGATCGTTCATGCGCGAGAATAAGGGCTTTCTTGACCACAATACCGCCAAAGCTGTGGCATATGAACACGATTGGCCTAGCCTTGGAGCCAGGGCAAGTGACACCCGATCGCTTTGCACTTAAGCGGTTGAGAAGCTCCAGGGCCTTATCCTCGAGCTGGGCCACGGAACTACTGAACGCGACAGTCGAGTCATAACCGAATGTCAGGATGCGGGCAAAGGCAATGTCGGCTGGCAGAAAGTCTCGGAGCCACAGAGATCCATTGTCATGCTCCCACGTCTTGTACGCATGACCTTGAAGTCCATGGACAGCGACAACATCAACTGTCTTTTCTGCATCCTGGTTTGAGAGTTCAAACAGCCCTATCTTCTCTTCGATCGGTGTAACGAATGTCGCATGCATCACGGCTGGTGGAACGGGACGAGGCTGCACTGGTTGGATCCGTTCAACTTCCTCCTTCGGTCGTCTAAAAGCTTTTCTAAACATTATCGACGCCGGCGCAACAACACTGAAGAGAAAGGCACTGGTAGAAAGCACAGGTTTCAAGTAGCAAGGTGCGGGCCAAGCGCGGCAGTTTAGGCGGAGCTTTCTCGTGTCAGATCCCTCGGACATCGCTTTGGCGACAGTCAGCCTGATCGTTCAACCTCTGCAAGATTTGGTTGTATTGTGACTGTATCAAAACAGCACATCATAAAGTATCTTCCGCTTTACTGATTCTATTATATCAGTGCAATGTGCATTAATCTTCAACTGAGCTAGTCATGTATGTTTCGAATTGCTTCCGTTGGTTCGTTTGAAATAGGTTTCTAGGAGATGGATGAACGAATAGAGAGTAGGAAGGGATGGGCGGAGATGGGTCGGAATTGGCGAAGGGAAGAGGATATGGAAGGTGAGTGATCACTGTGGTGTGTAAGATTTAAGAAGAAGGCTTTGGTCAAGAGTTTGTGGTAGAATGAGTACGAAGGCTTAAGAGATGCTAGCAAAATTTTGAATTCAATCCCTCACACACCTACCCAGACCAAGTCCCATATCCACCCTACCAACTTCTCGACAAACAGCACCGCCTTAACATATCCGTGCCGCCAATATTCCACTCCCGATGATCTTCTCAATGTCTTCGCTTATCGCAAGCATGTGGGACGCATCCTGCCCGTCATTTCCAAGCAGCTCGATATTTTCGAACACCACCAACTCTTCCCATCGTTCTTCTCCTTCTAAGGTTACGGCCGGGAACGCGATTGATCTGATAAATCCTCTAGCAAAGTCCGTGTCTTGGGGGTTGAGGCCGGTGAGGTCTAGTGTATTTATTTCTGAAGCCACCGAGCAGAAAGTCTTGTACTAGGTGGCGGAAACGACTTGGATCGATCTTGTCGTCGCACGCATAGTGAATTCATTCAGGACACAAGGATCAGATACTGGAAATAACCAACGGATCTCGTTTTTCCAAACCTCAATTACAGAAGCAGGGACCACGATCAATGTCGGTCTATAGGTTTGAGAATCTGACATCTGTTCGCTCTGACTCCTGACTTCACACACCAATACTAACAGAGCGATTGCTATTTTGCCTAAGCCCATGTCGTCAGCGAGGGTCCCCCACCCAGAGCGCTCTGCCGCCTGAGCGACAGCCAGCCGGCCCCAACTACGTGCCATGGGAATAGTTCCACGCCACTGGATGATCGTTAATGTGATCATCTCTGGTGTCGCCCCTAAATTATCTGGCGCCACCGATGTTGACGGCTCAGGGTGTTGAAGGATGCTTCATCGCTTTGTGCTAGAAGACTGACCGTTGTCTTGTGAAATCTTCGAAGAACGACAGATGATAAGGCTTGTGTGGTACAGAGCCTCTTCGGCAATATTTCAAATTTCAATTATTATCAACATATAAGTTCGAGCCCTTTGATATGGCTAGGCTTGATGAGATCAGTGGAGATTCTATCTCTAACTGTGGCACTTTCAGGACTTTCTTCGTGCCCTTGTTCCAAAACTATGATTTCGAGTATGAATATAGTAGTAGATGTTGTTACTTACTTCTTGTACGCTATCGCTATTTAAAGATTTTCAAACACAGAACTGTTCTTTTTCCTCGATCCGTCAACAGTCTGACATCTTTTCTTTCGAATAACAACCTCGTGATCTCAAAACACGGCGTGGGAAAATATGAGTTCAAGAAAAAAAATACATTCAATTTGCCAAAGGTGGGAAACGTAAAGAGTTTGTTGGAGAGAAAATGCTTGGCTTCGATGTGCATTGACTTACACGTAATTAGGATCGAGAAGATCGAAGTACTAAAACCCACGAGCTTCAAGTCCCTTGTAGCGGTCAAGCCACCCTCCGATAGGTAATTATGCTGCCATTCATGTTTAGGGCGTCTTGAGCCTTCTATAGAAGGTCCCATGTACGTGATCCGCTTTCTTCTCTTATTGATTCCGAGGATATGGTCTGTAACAATTATTCGATGTGTGGCCAACCCTATTCTGGTTCTTCAAGCTTCCTAAATTTGCCATGTTTGTTATTCCGCTCTCGAACATTGCTGGTGCTCTCTGTCATATCCCCTTAACAGTACCTATGTCTAGCAATTCTGAGGCATCCTGTAATCTATTTATAGCTGTCCACCCGTGCACTTTGATGTTTCTCCCACCCGCGGACGACGCTTTCTTTTCTTCGTAATAGGAAAAGTTGTGCAAACGTACACCTGCAGCGCTGTGTGCCTCATTTCAGAATTTGTTTTTCAGATACTTGTTGTCTTTTAGCTCAGATAAACAGTCTCGAAGCTTTGAAGCAGCGAATACGTCTGAGCAAGCAGCTGTATAAATCATGAAGAGTTGTTCTTCTTCCTCGTGCTCGATAAAAAAACATGTGAAACGTCCTTAGTAATAAAGATGTTGTAGAGATCCAATCTGTTCGCACTCGATTGTATTTGCTGAGATGCAAGAGTGTTTCGTCTTTCAAATCTTTGCGAGAATAGATATAGTCTGCTTCAGACGTCTCAATCTCTTCAAAGCCTGAGAGCTTATTCTAAGCTCAGTCCTTGTATATATTCCAGCCTTGCTACCTGTACGAGAGTTGAAGAGAGTAGGTCATCAACTAAAAAGTATTAGATATTTGCTAGATATGGGAAGTCGAGATTTATACAGTTGTCGAGCCAGGGTGTCTGCAGAGAAAGCTGATCGAAAACTTCCTCCAAACAGGTTGAGCTACTTTTCTGTTCCATCGTCATCTCCTAGCGGCGTCTCTTGGCTCGGAACTGAGTGACGTGAGACGTTGAAGATAAAGCCATGGAGATTCGGACAATCATTATATCGATTATCATCGTTGAGAACTTTGTTGGAAATGGTGGAAACAGGGAACGGTACTGTTACCCCTGTGGTTAGTAATCTCCGCATTGATCCGGCGCTAGTGGATGGGTATTTACCCTTCGCCCACTTCTTTCCTTCCTTCTTCATCCGTATGCTCTACCTACTACATAGTTTAGTCAAATATATCTATATGCCTATCTACCCTCGTGTCCTCGTATACCAAGAAACTTAAGCTTCAAGGCGATCGTAAGGCGGAGAAAGAGCCGTATGCCATGGGGTCACCTTAGGTTCGGTCATCCTTACCTAAAAGCTAGGAACTGGGACTGAAATACACTGCCTCCTAATGCCTTGGGTACTAATACTACATAGTCCGGCTACAGCCTCTATTCAATACCTCGTCACCATTCTAGCTAAACGATAGAGGGCGTTACACAGAGGTAGAGAATTCTCGACGTTTGCATGTTGTGCAACTAGACGGTCACAATGGCAAAGGTCAAAATGCCTCAAGGCCTAGGTTTACGGATTCAACGCGGGACTGCATATGGATTATGGAAGTCTAATCGATGCACGCGATGCCAGCTTGTTTAGCCGCAAACAGCCGAGACAGCGGACGACCAGTTTCGCATCGTCATTGACGCAAGAGAAAAGGTCGTGAAGAGCCGGAGATTAGAATTACCATATTGCGAAGTCGCCAGCTTCAGACCTGAATTTGACTGTTTTCATACATCGTTTTCCCAACAAAAATTCAACCCAATCTTTATGATGCTTCGCCTTGCTTCTCTGAGATGGAAAGGA
>JAABUL010000393.1_pt1 | contig 93592 bp, 106 predicted proteins | sample 5559151 | NCBI WGS metagenome assembly JAABUL01 (sample SAMN10711876, study PRJNA513368) | rock metagenome | isolation source: Antarctica rocks | place: Antarctica: Victoria Land, Pudding Butte sud | reverse complement strand
CCCTTTCGAATCCCCCCAAGCCCCAAAGCCCCGATACCCACGAAACACCCCAAACCACACCTCACAGCCACGGCATCCACTGCAGATCCATCTGGCACAAATTCGTCGGATTCGTCGCCTTGCTGACCAAATCCACCACAGGCTGGTTCGCCGGCAACCCACTCGCACTCGGATCACCCGTCAGACCTAAAGCCTTATTCACAATCACCTCCGCGTTCCTCTGCACACTCTCCCTCAGCTCCCCGTCTTTGATGTTCGAACGGTGCGACTGTTGATACCAGAACGACATCTCGTCTCTGATGAAGATCGACAAGTGGTGCTCGAGCTCACAGTTAGTACCTTCCAGAATGCCATTCGTCGGTGGAGCGCCGTTGGCGTTAGCATTCGCCGCTGTCGTCGTAGTGGTGTAGGAAGAGTCGGACGTAAGACAGCGAGCGATGGCCATCATAGCGCAGGTGAAGATCCCTTCGGTATGGATCGGTCCCATGAGGAGCTGCAGCGTCGGTGTTAGACGGAAAGGTACAGACTCCGGGTTGTGGAAGTATGGCCGTGCCTGCGACATGGCTGGCAGGAGTTCGGAACCCCAGATGTTGCCGTTGCGCCTAGCAATTGACATCTTGTTGGGCGTACGCGCGGTCATGTGCATCGTGAAAGTCATATACGTCAACGCCGCCAGCTGGTACGAGAACTGTCTGCGGAAGAGCCAGAAAGCGTCGTACGATGGATGAGTGGCAGCGAAGTACTCGCGCACCAAGTCCTTTGGGACCATACGGTCCTGGATATGGTTGAGTGCTTCCAATCTCATAGCCTGGAATTGCTCTTGCCTCGCTGGTGGCACTTGCCTCTGCTTCTCCATCATGTAGACGAGCGGATCGTCCTTGTCGATCTCGTTGCGACGGCAGTAGTCGTCCCAAATGGTGTTTGGCGTGACGTAAGAAGCATCGTCCTGAATCAACCGAAACTGTGGCGTCAACGGAACCATGGTCGGAAGGTGAAACTGCAGATTCCGACGACGGCTCTCCTTCTTCTTCGCAAGCGTGCTGTTGAAGATGCGGAACAGCTGCAGCATACGCTCTTCGCGCCTGCTATGACGTGGTGCCGGGTGCTGAACGGCGAACGGGTGTACGCTACCGTCATGACCTCGAATCTTGAGTCGGCGATGACACGCCTGCATGCCTCTGTGCACCTCGACAATAGGCAAGAAGCGCTCGATGCGAACGAAGTCCTGGTTCTTGTCCTTGTGCTGCAGGTATTGACCGGGCACCTCGACCTCATCGAACCAGACAAACCTGAATCCGGAGAGATGGCTAGTCTCCGCGAGATGGATAGTCTGAGGACGACGGTCGAGCTTCTCAGCCAGCTTGTCTCTCCACTTCCGGCATTTGACAATGTACTCAAGCATACTCGGCTTCTTCGCCGAAAAGTCGGCTTCGAACGCCTTCCGCAAGTGGGGAGGGAGGACTTGCTCCGAGAAACGTGTTATGTTGGTCTCGGTCTGTTGGGGAAGCTTCGCATCTTGACTGAAGGCGCCTGGCGAGCGCGCGACAAAGCCCAGCGCATCGTTGAGAAGGGCAACAACCAGGCGGTACGCGTCTTCGTCGAGAGGACATTTGAGGTTCTTGATAATCTGGTCGACCATGGCTTCCATAGAGGCGTAGAGGAGTGGAAATGCCGTGCGCAGAGTCACAGTCAAGGCTTCGGTGTACTCCCACGGCTTCTTCGGGCGAGCCGGTTCGGTGGGCTTGGTTTCTTCACCAGTTTCTTTCTTCGGCGTGCCCTCCGCGGCAGCAGCGATCGGCGTCCCTTCTGCTTGCATCGACTGCGCAGTGCCAGGGCGAGAAGCATCAGCGCTCGACGGACGCAGTGACGGAGACTCCTGCTTAATGGTCTCGCCGGCCTCCTTCGCAGCTCTGGCAGCTTTCTCCTTCTGCTCCTTCTGGGCTTGCGACTTCTTGATGATCAACATGTCGTCGTTGCTGGTTCGCAGATGGAAGTGCAGCGCCTGTGGGTAAGTTTTGGCCAGGTTGGTCAAGATCTGGTGCGCGATGTGCGCCTCGCCTTCCGTCCGCGATAAGTTGTTGAGCAGCTGCGGGATGAAAGTGACCCAGTACCACCACGGCTGCTCTCCCTTGAAGTTTGCGTACGCCTTGGCCAAGGTGCCCTCAGAATCGTCCAGACTGAGCAGCCACAAGATCCGGCTTAGGAGCTTGCGCGACTTGGCACTCCTGTACTGGCCCGCAGCCTCCAGATAGCAGCTCAGCGAATTCCCAGCCAGATCGATGTTATTCGGGTCCTCCTTGAACAGATAATCACTGTACCGTCCCCACTCCGCCCAAGCCTTCGGAAGCTTGATGTCAAAGAACAACGCAGTGCCAAAAGCATCATGCGCCTCCTCCTTCTGATTGAGCTTACTCAAAAACATCCCCTTCAACGTGTAGAACTCCGCCTTCTGATTCTGACCAAAATAATTAAGATTGGTGTTGTTGATGACGTCCAGACCACTCGTGAGCTCGCTACGGTTCTGATAGTGACACTTCGCTTGCTCTCTCAGCTTAAGAAAGGCTTCTTGGATCTCTATGTTCGGCAGCGTATAGATCTTGCTGAGTTGAGTGATGCACACCTCCGGCATCTGGTGCTTGCGCGCGACGTGCGCGAAGCGGTTGATGATCCAGGCTGTCTCGTGGTAGCCACGGTAAGCGTAGGAATTGCCGGTGGCGTTGCCACCGTTCTGGGGCTGCAGGAGGCCCAGGTAGGTGCTGTTGATGAGTTGAAAGATGTGCTGGCGCCAGGTGACGAGGTCTTGCCAGGCATTGATGTCGTCCCACAGGTTTGGCAGACGATCGCGCCAGGTGCTGAGAAGTACTTTCAGCTCCTGCGACTTCACATCCAGGTTCTGCGCCGTAGTCTGACCCAGGCTCTGGCAAATGACACTGGCATCGTGCAGTTCAACCAGTTGCTGAAAGTTCTGCAGCAATCCGATATGCGCATTCGTGATGCGGCGCGGCAGCTTGTGCCAATTCTTGATCGAAAGCTGGATGTTCTCATCGCAGATCCTGGAGAAGTCGTTCATGTTCTCCAGCTGCTTGTTGAGCTTGAGCAGTGACATGAACGCCTGGAAGAACATTCTACGCGGCGTCGGGGCGTCAGACACTGACTTGACAATAGTATCCAGCTGTTCGCGAGTCTCGTTGGTGCTCCAAGCCTCGTAGTTGCGCCACATGGACTCCAGGTAGAGATCGTTGATATTCTCGTGCTTGGCGAATTCTCCCAAAATATCCCATTGCTGCAGCTTCTGAGCACAGAGAACCCACTGGTCCTCCCAGAGCATGTACTCGCCTTGCGAGAAGGGTAGCGAGCCAGTGCGTGCCTTGATCTGGGCCTGCTCATACATGTTCTGCGCCTTGTCCCAGATGCCGTTCTGCTCGTACGAAAGCGCAGCATTGGTCTCAAGAAATTGCGCACGCCGGCGCCAAGTCCCATAGAACAAATCGCCTTCCTCGAGCGAAGCGTAAAGCTCCACAAGCGCATCGAGATTGCTCTCACGCACATTGACGCTGTCGACAGGCGGCTTCATGGCAGCGTGCTCCATCGCGCTGGTAGCAACGTACCACGCATCATAGCTCTTGGCCAGATACTTCATCACATGCGGCGGGAACTTGCAGACCGGCCTGGCCCTGGCGATACCCTCGAGCAGCGTAGCAACGCAATTCGGCCGCCTCTCAGCCTGGCGCTGATGGAAGTCCTTGGTGAGCAGAGCCATAAGCCCCTGCTCAATATCCTCGCGGTCGTCCTTCGAAAGCGTCGACCAGGCCATCGGGAAGTACGCAACCCAGATATCGTGCGCAAGCTGCCAATCAGTGTGCTGCAGATCCGCCATCGGCACGAGCACATCTCTCGCCCTCACAGTGCCGACCTCAGCCAAGAACTGCCTCTCCTCCGCCACCAGCGCCTCGAACCCATCATCGAGCATCAGATCCCCCAACCTCTGATCCCCAACCAGCGCCCCGCAAGCCCTCGACGCCGGCATGGTAGTGAAATCGTCCGGATGCAGCCTCACAACAGAATTCTGCTCAATACTCCCAAACATCACCTGAATAATCTGGCTCAGCCAAAAGGTATCGCCAAGATTATCCCACTGCTGCTCCGAAATCAGCTTGAAGAACCGATTACTAGTCGTCCTGCTCAACGCCTTATCGAAAATGGACGTGAACCGCGCCCGCATCTCGACATCCGGACTCCGGAGCCCGATAAGGAACGCATGCTCCATCCGCACCGCAAGCTCCGAGCGATAGATCTTCGGGTCCTCGTAGACTCGGATAACCAGCTCCATGAACTTGGTATACATCGTCGAATCCGCCCGCTGCTCAAACGTCAACATCTTCTGCAGGACCGCCGTCTTCTCCTTGAGCGTCGGCACCGGCTCCGTCGACTGAAAGACCCAGAACTCCACTTGGCTGAGAATCTTCGCGCACAAAGCGTTACTCTGTGATCGCTCGACCAGTGAAGCGAGCACGCTAAGGTACGGCCTACGTGACTCGCCGAGCGCACTGATCCGCATCGAGAGCATCTCGACGACCTTGATGATGAGCACCACAGTCATCTCGCTCTCTTGCGGCGTCGGGATCTGACCCTGGGCCATAGCGGCAGCTTGCTGTGCAGGCGGGAGCTGCGCCGCAAGATGATCCTTAGCCAGCTTCGTCTGCAGCGTCTTCAGCAGCGCCGGGATGTGCGTATCGATGTCCTCCGGCTTGCGCTGCGCCATGGTGTAAAGAATATTGATGCCGGCCATGTGACTCCCGTTATTCAGCACATCCCCGGCAATCGTCGTCAGAAAATTACTGAAGTCCTCGGTCGGACTATCAGCATCCGGCAACTCATCCTCGGCCACCGCGATCGGGATAACCTCCAGAATCCTCGGGAGCAAATGCGTCAGCTTGCCCTTCTCACCTGGGTCAGAGTCCGAGAGCTCAGCACCATGAATCGCATCCTGGATCTCGGCCCCATCACTCCTCAACTGCTTCGCAAGCAACTTCTGCAACTGCGGCAGCCGCGCAAGCACCCACTCATCACTCCGCGCATTCAACAGCACCTTCAGAATCTCCAGCGTATTGATGACCCGCGTCACCCAGATCTCAGGCTTCTCAGCATCTTGCTTATGGTCGCTGCACAAAATCTGCTCCGTGACCTTCGGGAACATGGCATCGATATCCAGATCATCCCAATAAGGCGCCGAGAGCAACTTGCTCAGCAGATCCAGCGAAGCGACCACAGTCTCAGTCGGGGCCTGTTGTCCAGGAAGCGTCGCCGCGCTCGCCTCCTTGCTCTTCTTCGCCGATACGGGGTAGCGCTCGGGTAAAGTGGCGATGAACTGGACCATGTACTTCACCAGAACCAGCCTAAGGTTCGCGTTAGCGACCGCGCCCTTCTTATCCCCCACCGCACCCTGTCCGTCACCAGCCGGCGTAGCAGGCGCAGCCAGCGACCCGTTCTCCCGAATCGTCCTCGTCTCCCACTTCCACACCATACCGAACAAATTCAGCGCCAATCTCCTGCTTTCCACGCTCGGAGAAGGCAGCTGCGCAACCTTTCCCACGGTCTGAAAAATAATCCCCGCAAAAGGCTCTCTCGCCTCGTAGAAGAGATCCGGATGCCGCACCAAGAAATGGTACACCGAAGTCAACTGCTGCACATTCCCAATCTCCTCGCTCAAAATCCTCCTCGGCAGCCTCGCCCACACACTCTGCCGTCCATCCTGGCCGCCCAGCCGCTTCTTAAGCACCGGCTCCAAGATCTCCAGACTCTGCATCACGAGGTTCTTCCCCTCGGCCTGGTGCGCGCGCAGCAAAGCCCCATAAACTTGCATCGCGATCTTGGGCGGGGTCTCGTAGTGCGCGATGAAGTACGCAATCAACACGTACGCGGCGTACTTGTTGATGTGGTCCTCGAGACGGATGTAGTTCCAGCCGAACTTGATCAAGTCCTTGCGCGCGTCTTGGAGCATGTTGTGGTGGTACTTTACCAGGAACGCCGAGGTCTGGAGCAGCTCCATGCGGCTGTGGTCGACGCCTTGAGTGCAGTCCTCCGATATGTCGGCGATGGACTGCGGCTTCCAGAGCTTGTTGTGGACGGCGTCGGCCATCTGCTTGTCGAGTAAAGCGGTGCCTTTGGCGTGAGGCACGAAGAGGAGGTGCCAGTTGCGCATGGTATCGTTCGCCAAAATCGGGTTCATGACATTGTGAAACACGAAAAACTTCTGCCGCTGCGTCGTCTGCTTGTTGGTGTAGATGTCGATGCAGCGCATCACAATAGCCCGCTGGTACTCCACGTCCGTATTCGTAATGACGTTCGTGTAAAGGTACCGGAACAGCGCCGGCGAAGCCTGCATCTCCCCCTTCGTGCACGCCTCGAAGACCCCGAACAGCGAGTCCAGATCCTCCGCATGGTTCTCAAAGTATACCACCATAATCCGCATAACATGCTGCTGGCTCTGCGCAGCAGCCAGCCTCAAACTCGGCGGCAGCGAATGATAATCATGCAACCCCTTCGCCGCCTGCACAAGCGCATTCCGCACGTCCTCCTTCTCCATAAATACCCTCCCAACCTCTGGGTACGCGCAGATAGCGTCAGCAACATGAATCGCATTCACCCCCGCCTGCGCCCGCTCCACCCCCTCAAACCCCTGGAAAAGGTCCACAAGACTCTGCGCCTCATCCACAACCTTCTTCCTCAACACCCCACTCTCCGGATGCCTAAGCACCTGCGCAAACAACCTCCCCTTCGCCTCCTCATTCAGCGCAGGCGAAAAGTACTTCCACGTCTCCTCAGGATAAGCATTCAGATACTTCACCAGCGGCTCCCGGAACGGAGAACTCCCCGTCCTCCGCAGCGCAGCCTCAAGATGCATGACCCTCTCAATCAAATCGCTCAAAAACTGCACCGCCGGCGCTGGCAACAGATGAAACACCGCGAAAATGGCCGTCACAACCTTCATCTTCGGCTGCGCCTCGATCAACCCAAAAGACGCCTTCTGCAGCGTCTCCGAGTCGGCGATATGGTTCATATGATCCAGCAACCGCGTCCCAATCTCCACTTTAAAGTAATTCGTGAGCAACTGCAAGAGCGTCCTCAGCCCCTCCAGCCCTTCGACGGACAACTTGCGCGGGTCCTGCACGTTCATCAGAATCGGGCGGAGGCCATTCTGCAGCAGATCCTTAGGCAATTTCTGCGTGGCGGTGAGCACGATCTTCAGACCGGCGTTGGCGGCGCCTTGCACGTCTTTGCTCTTGCTGTACAGGCTCTTGAAGAAGATGGAGATGACGCGGGCGCGGTGCTGTCCGCCGCCGGAAGAACCGCCTTGAGAGCTTGTCTGGGAGGCGGGTTGCGAAGCGCCGGGCTGAGCGGTGCTGGCGCCGAAGGCTGGGAAGCGGATGGCGGTTGTTAGGAGTCTGAGGCCCGCGACTCGAAGGCGTACGATAGATTCCTGGGTGCGGTACTCGTATGGCTTTCCGGCCAAGATGTCGTCTTCCGCGTCAACTAGCGCCAACGTCTCGAACAGTAACCTATTCAGTTCGTCGTTGAACGTTAGCACGTCGTGCTCCATATCCAGCAGGAAGTTGATGGCATCGATATAACCGATCTGCGCTGCGAAAGGCAGGGCGCGTAGCGGCTTGTTGAAGATCGGCGCCACAAGCGGCTCCTTGACCGGGTTGACGACCTCATGCACACCAAGACCCAACGCAGTAGCAAGCGTCTGCAGAGCAAGCTGCGAAGCATCCCTAACATTCCGGTTCATGTGCGAGACCTCGACTATGAGCCTGTTAGCGAGCATATACAGCTTCGTCTCCTTGTTCTCCAGATCCGGCTGCGCGACATCTGCGCTCTTCGCGAAACGCGTGACAAGCGCCAGCAGAGTATCCTTCGACTGGATCCGAATCTTGGATGGCAGATCTTGCGGCATATCCTTGATCACGTAGAGCAAGCCCTTCACCATCTCACTCAAGCGATCAGCGACCCAGGAGTCCGGAAGCGGCATCTTGTGCTCGTCGATAAGGATGCTGATGCCCATGGCGCCGGATCGCTTCATGAACCATTCCTCCTCGTAGCACGCATGAGTGAAGACTTCGGCCAGTTTCGTGAAGAACGGTAGACAGGCAGCCTTCTCCTCGGAGCCGAAGAGCGTCTTGGCTAACGCCATACAAGCCTTCATAGCCTTCTCCGCGGTATCGCGCACTTCGTCCAGATGTGAAGCAAAGCTCTCGCAGATCGCGTCTGCCAGGACTGAAGTGTCGATGCAAACCGGTCCGTCACCAGCTCTCACATCGAACGGTCGACGACGATGCTTCTCCTTGCCAAATGCCATGCCCACCTCCACAAGCATGAAGTGGCGGTATATGCCTTGCAAGAACTTCTCGGCTTCATCCTTCAGCTGCGGGATGCTGGTGGCGAACATGACTGACTGCAGAAGCTTGAGCATGGTCTGCTGCTGCGCGTCTCGCTTGACTGTGCTCTTCGACCTCTCAGAAACACTGAAGAGGTCTGATCCAGAATCAAACTTCTTGTCCGCAAGATCCGACGCCTGAAGTCTCACAAGTCGAGCCAGATCGTCGGGAAGGTTGTTAACGCCAATGAGCATCTTGACATGACTTGTAATCAGCTTGAAAGCCTGGCGCTTATAATGCTCGTCATTCTTCTGATGCTGTGGTGCACTCCTCGTTGGCTCGCGAAGTATGTCAACCGCAGTCTCGATACCGAGCCTAGCGGGCATCGCTCGCTCGCCGCCATTAGCCACTGCACCGATCAGGCGAACATCGAACGAAGCCTCATCGTCCGCGTAACCCCGCCACTCCAGATCAGGTGGTCCAGTGATGAACCTCCTGTTCCTGCCCCCAAGCTTGCCAAGAATCCGCACAGCAGTGTGTGCGCCAGTGTGACCAGTCCCAACCATATGCGCAGTGCCGTTCGCAATAGCATTGGCACTGGTTAGTCCAACAGGCTTGAGCATGCGCCATAGCGAGCCCATGATATCTTCCATGTAGGGCTGCATGATCGGGTCCAGATAATCCGCTGTAAGGTTATCAACGCAAAGCTCGAGGGTCCGAAGACCTTGCGCAGTAAGCTCAGCCGAGCCAACACCTTGCACGGAGCTGCTGTTGCCTCTTGGGCTGTCCTTCGCTTCACCAGACGCTCGCTCGCCACTACGCAGGGCGACAGTGAGCGGTCGCATCAGGTAGTTGAGATGCGGGAGCAGATGGCTGAGCCGCGCAGGCACCGTCAGCGAGAGCTCGACGAACAGGTCTCGCGTGCTGGCGTCCGACGCTGCTGCAAGCTGGATGTTCAGCACTTCGAGCAGCATCTCGAGAAGCGGCAGAATCTCCTTGTAAAGGTGCTCGAACCTACCGCCGCCGATACTACGGAAGAGGTTTCGGAGAAGGAGGAAATTGTTGATGGGCTCCTCTGCGTCGACTGAGAGCTCGATGCTGCGGGTGATGATCTCGCGGACGTGCGGGAGGAGCACACTCTCGTTGTGCGCACTAAACAGCGTAACAGCCATGAAACTCAGCTTGAAGAGGCGGAGAAGTACGGAGGTCTTCGCAGAATCCTTCTCACCAACTTCTTCGATCTTGCTCATCAGGAATTTGAGAAGCATGCCGCAGAATGCAGGGCTGGTAGCCTCCGATGCGAGCAGGAACTGTGGAATGTGAAGCAGCGCCGGGTGATGAAAGCTTTGCTCGTAGAGGTACGCAATGCCAGAAGGCGAGCCAGAGCTGAAGATCTCGTGAAAGGTCGCGGGATCGAGGTGATGGAAGATAGTCGCGAAAGTCTCCAGCAAGTCCTTCTCCTCTTTTGAGCTGGCAGTGTTATTAGAGACAGCCGAACTCGCAACAGCCTCTGTGGTCTCTCTCTGATCTGCGTCCTTCTCGGTGGGCAGTGGAGCATAGTACTGGAAGCACTTTGCGCCTTGCCTGAACAACTTGACAAGCACCTCAACCTCTTCCGCCTCGAAGCCAGATGACAGATCTTTCCAGTTGATGGGTGCGTTCGCCTCGTCGATCTCTTCTTTTATCCTTGGCGGATTGCTGTTCCTGAGCTGATAGAAGAACGTCTTGAGTCCGTGCAACAAGTTCTTGAACAGAAACTTGTTCTCCGTCACAGCATCCGTAGCTCGGTCGCGAGGAGACACAGCTTTGATGGGCATAGCACTGAAGATATCGGTCTCGTCCCAGTCAGGCTTGACATCCTCATCGGCCAGGTAATTCTCGGGCGTAGCATCAAGCCCAGAGCCAGCTTCCTGCTGAGGAAGGGAGAGCTTGACGGCATTAGGATAGGCGCGGTTCATGGCGGCGAACTTGTCGGCGATGCCATTCAAGACGGTCATCATCAGATACCGTGCCTCCCTCTTGTCCTCGATCTTCGACATGCATTCAGCCATGTTGAGAAGCAGCTTGGCAGACATGGTCTGGTAGCTCGTGCCCGGAACCTCAACTCCATCATCACCAGTCAGATGCCCGACGTAGACGTGGACGACCTTGCTGATCTGCTCGGCGTTGAGTTGTTCGCGGACGTGGTGGATGAGGTCGGCAAGCATGGTATACGCCAGCGGGCGTAATGTAACGTCGGCTGTGAGACTATCACCGACCAGCGTCCTCGTGTCCAGCAGAGGAAGTATGACCCGCAAGAAGATGGCGCGAAAGTTGAAGTTGATGATGTGTCTTATCGCGACCAACAACTCTTTTCTCGTAGCCGTATGCGCTCGCGGTACGTCCTGAAGTAACCGTACACAGAGTTCCGGTAGGATCTCCAGGAATTCCTGCATGGAGTTCTGATAGGCTCGCAATAGGTAAGCCAGAAACGACATAGTCTTGACTTGCGCGGTAATCAGATCTCCGAATGCTGCGGTCTGACCTCTAAGCTTGATCTCTTTGGCTATCCCGGTGAAGATGTCATTGTTCGCGGCTGCCTCCTCGTGTGCACGCTTTTGAGGTTCAGCCTGCAGCAGTAAAGTGGTTTTGATGATCGGCGCGAACTTCCCGATGTTCTTTGGGGCGAGAGCGCGGTGAGCTTGGAAGATAGAGACCACTATTATTGGACACTCTGCCACTACTTTGAAGCTGTTCACGCCTTTGATGAGCTGTCTCGACTGTTGCTCGGAACCCGCATCAACGCCACCGAGTGGTTGCGATGTGGATGTGACCGGTGAGCCGGGTGTGCCTGTGTTGTTCGGGGCGCCTTGTGTGTCGGTGGAACTGGCTGCAGTCGGCAGTGGACCATCGAATGTGTCCTTGATGCTCTGCTCAACCCCGTCGAAGATCTCCAGAATCAGATCAAGAAATGGTTGTGCCTTGTCTGCCACGGCCGGGATCCTGGTATGATATCTGCAGAAGTCCATGACAATCTTGAGACACAGCACAGCATTGTCCTCGTTCTCAATCTTGACCAACTCCAGGCACTTGTCCACCACTTTCTCCGCGAATGGCTCCATCGTCGCACCATCCACGGTGTTGAGTGGTAACCGGTGGATGATCTCCAGCGATCGTTGCCGACATATCTGTTCGGGCGAGTTGGATGTGAAGCTGGGCGAACCTGACAAGATGTCGACGAAGATTGGGACCATCTTGGTCAGGAAGGTGGTGTAGGTGGAGGGTTGAGTCCATGATTCTATCTGGTCTCGTATCTCGGTGAGGAGGGCGCCCTTGGTCTTGAGGTCGACGCCGCCGTCTTGCAGCTTCGCCTCGTAGGCATCGAGGCTTCGGTCGGCCATATTCGTTGTGCCAGACACCTATCTGTGCATGTGTGGATTATGTTGTTGTGTCATGGCAGTTGTGCAGGAGGGTGAGAAGATGATGAGGTTGGTAGAGTCGTGCAAGTCGTTATGCGACAGCTGTGAAGGCGAATCGAAGCTGCTTCACTTGGTCAAGCCGCATTCACCATGTGAGCTCTCAGACGATCAACTGCCTTTCTGTCTGCCTGCCCTGCGGATATCTTTGGATTGGGGGAGGATTAAAGAGGATTACGTTTGTATGAGGAGCAGGACTCCACAACGAAGTGGTACTGCCACCGAAGAAGAGGGGTCGTGGTGGTGCAGGTGTCGCAAGGCGAGGATGGATCGTGAAAGTGTTTCTGCCTCGCGGAGTCGCGAAATCGAAGAGCCGGACGCTGCCTCTGCTGCGAAACGTCCAAGCTTTCTGCAGCTAGAGGGACGGCTCGAGAACGGCTCGAGAGAGGCTAGAAGGCTAGAGTGCGGGAAGCAACGCGGGGAAGGCGATCGGACTTCAAATGTTCGGATTGCCGTCTCGCGAACCAAGAAAATCACGACCACCGCATCCGATCGGAGAGCTCTTGGCCGCGCGAGTTGACCTTTGAGAACAGCTCCGACTCTACTACGGGTAACTCGCGTCATACACCACTAACCATCTATCGCCGACACGATTGACCAGGAGACCTCTTGACGTATTTATCGTCCCATTGTGCTGAACACGAATGAGCTTGAATCACACAAACATGACGACTCAGACCACGATGTCAAGCAGGCAAGCACCGTCCTCCATTGAACAGAAGTTCGTGCACCCTTCCAACAGGCCAGAACTTCGGAACCGAACCGCAGCTGGTTTGGAGAGCTCCAAGCCGAGGTCCACGTCCACGGCCTGCATTGAATGATTACTCCGTCCATCTTACTCTACGCACGTATATTCAGGTCTCCATATATCTCCTATCTCTCCATCTCTGTCATTCTAGCCTCCGTCGTCTCTTCTCTGTTGTCTCCATTACCTTTCTACCCCTCCAACCTGCTTCAGAAACAGCCACGATGCCCTTCAATACAGCCCTAACGAGGAAACTCGGCATACGAGGTAAATACTTCCAACTCCCTCACCACATCCATGGTATTGATAGTGCATAGTCCCCGTAGTCCAAGGCGGAATGCAATGGGTAGGCTACGCCGAAATGGCCGCCGCCGTCTCCAACGCCGGCGGCCTCGGCATCATCACCGCCCTCACCCAGCCGTCCCCCGACGCCCTCCGCGCCGAGATCCGCAAATGCCGCGCCCTCACCTCCTTCCCCTTCGGCGTCAACCTCACCCTGCTCCCCGCCATGGTGCCCCCGGACTACCCCGCCTACGCCCGCGTAGTCCTCGAAGAAGGCATCCGGATCGTTGAGACAGCTGGGAACAGCCCGGGGCCGATAATTAAGCAGTTGAAAGCTGCGGACCCGCCGTGCGTGATACTGCACAAGTGCACGACGATCCGGCACGCGATGAGCGCGGTGAAGCTTGGGGTGGACTTTTTGAGCATTGATGGGTTTGAGTGTGCTGGGCACGTGGGGGAGACGGATATTACGAATTTCATCCTTTTGTCTCGGGCGCGGCAGGTGATGACTGTGCCGTTTATCGCCTCCGGAGGTTTCGCGGACGGGCAAGGGCTAGCGGCGGCTTTAAGTCTAGGGGCCGAGGGTATCAATATGGGGACCAGGTTTATGGCGACGGTGGAGGCGCCGATCCATCAGAAGATCAAGCAGGCGATTGTGGATGCGGATGAGACCGACACGGAGCTGGTGTTGCGGAGGTGGAAGAACACGAGTCGGTTGTTTAAGAATAAGGTTAGCCAGGAGGCGGTGAAGATTGAGCGGGAGAGCACGACGGGGAAGTTTGAGGAGGTCGGGGGGTTGGTGAGTGGGAAGAGGGGGCGGCAGGTGTTTTTGAATGGGGATAAGGATTTTGGGGTAAGCTGTTACTCACATTTACAATTACTGGCGAAGCGTTGCTGACAATGAGTGTTTTGTAGGTATGGACAGCAGGCCAAGTCATCGGCCTAATCCACGACATCCCGACATGTGAAGACCTGTTGAACAGAATCGAGAAGGAGGCTATCGACACGATCAGCACGGCGTCGAACCTGATCGTTGATGAGCAGCCACCGGCGGATATCAGAGGAAAGAAGGCTGGCGAGCAGGGGCCGACGGATGCAGGACCAAATGTCACGAAGAGTCCTTGGAATAGTAAATTGTAGATTGTTGATGTCTAGAAGTTTATATAAAGCGACGGATGTCTTTGGAACACTCCGTCCCATTTCATCATCAACCGACGATTCCACATGGCTCAACATCGTTCGTGTGGACGTCGCCTTGCACCGCACTTAGTCGATACTGCCAGAACCACGCCATAGTCAAGGACCACTCTACCACCAGTTTTCCGAACGATATACACCGTGCCTTTGTTCTCCGAACGATTTCCCGAACCACCCCCGCCTTCGTTCTCCACAGTCACCAGTTGCCGCGGTTCAGGTCTCTCCGATTCACTTGTAGTTTCGTACCTTCTTACCTGTGTCAGTGCGAGAAGCAGTATTTGTACGAGAGTCGCGCTGGGAGGCCACGAGACCACTCACTGGATGCAGCTTTGACTCAATTGTAGAGTATACGACCGTATCACCAACTCGGAGGCATTGGGCGACTGTTCGTGTGTCTCGGTACTGAATCTCCTCATTACCATCTATCGTCCACCATCTGGACAATCTGAAATATAGAACCAGAGCAAACAAACGATATCAATAACTATCACCATGGCAGACTCCCACGTCCTCCCCAGGAAACTCTGGGAACATCCCAATCCGAAAGCAACTATGGCCTACTCCTTCATGCAATCGGCCAACGCAAAACACTCCCTCAACCTGCAAACCTGGGACGACCTGCACGCCTGGTCCGTCAACTCCCGCTCAGACTTCTGGGGCCACTTATTCCACGAATACCCAATCATCCATACAGGCAGCTTCACCCAAGTCATAGACGAATCCGCCCGCATGGACGCCGTTCCCCCCTGGTTCGCCGGTGTCAAATGCAACTTCACAGAGAACATCCTCCACTGGCCTGACGCCTCCGACCCTTCCAAACGCACTACCCACCGGAAAGAGGACCACCGGATCGCTTGCACAGAGGTTCGAGAGGGGTGTAAGGAGGTACGGCAGTGCACGTGGAAGGAGCTGCGCGAGCGGACGGCGCTTTTGGCGAATGCGTTGCGGGCGAGGGGGGTGAGGAAGGGGGATCGGGTGGCGGTTGTGGGCAGTAATTCGTTTGATACTTTGACGGTGTTTTTTGCTACGGGGGCGGTGGGGGGGATTTTTAGTAGTAGTTCTACTGATATGGGTAAGTCAAATCGATTTATGCTCCGAAGCGAGGATCCAGCGCTACATGGCGCGTTGGAGGCTTTTGAGTTCGAGTTTAGGGCGCAGATGTTTTGCTGACTTTCTGATCAGGTACCAGAGGTGTCTTGGATAGGCTGAGGCAGATCAAGCCGCGATATATCTTTGTGGACGATTGGGCGGTGTACAACGGCAAAACCGTCGATTTGAGGCCCAAGATGGTGGAGCTCGAGGCAGGTATGAAGGGTATCGGCGAGCTCGATGGCATGGTCAGCATGCCTCGATGGCAGGATAAGCCAGCTGATATCTCTGTTGTGCCACGATGCGAGACGCTGGAGACGTTTGCAAAAGCTGCAAACGGGGACTTGACGTTCCGATTCGAACAGATCGATTTCAACGATCCCTTCCTGATCGTATACAGCAGCGGCACCACCGGTATGCCTAAGTGCATCGTCCACGCCGCCGGTGCCGTTCTTATCAACAATCGCAAAGAGGCCAACATTCATCGTGACGCTGGAGCCACTGATCCAGACGATATGTGCACTTTGCAGTATACAACGACTGGTTGGATCATGTATATGAGTTCGTGCCTGAGCCTCAACTCCGGCGGCCGCTGCGTCCTCTATGATGGCAGCCCTTTCCAGCCTGATCTAACCACCTTTATCAAACTCTGGGGCGACCAAGGCGTGACAGATCTCGGCCTCTCTCCGCGCTACTTTCAGACGCTCGCCACCGCCAAACCTCCGATCTCACCGCGAGAAATCACAGACCTCAGCAAGCTCCGCCGCGTTACCTCTACTGGCATGGTCCTCTCCGACATCCAATTCGAATGGTTCTACGATTCCGGCTTCCCCGCCCACACCCAACTTGCCAACATATCCGGCGGTACCGACCTCGCCGCTTGTCTGACGGGCGACTGCCTTATGAAACCGCTATATGTCGGCGGCACCATGACGCCGATGCTCGCGATGAAAGTTGAAGTCTACGACCAGACGGTCGACGGTGGCCGAGGCGTCGTAGGCAAAGCTCTGCCCGTGGGCGAACAGGGAGAGTTGGTCTGTACCCGCGGCTTTCCGACGCAGCCGGTCAAGTTCTGGGATGATAATGGAGACAAGTACTTTAAAGCGTACTTTGAACGGTTTGATAACGTTTGGACCCACGGTGACTTCATATCCATGCACCCGAAGACCGGACAAGTATTCATGCACGGCCGTGCGGATGGCGTATTGAACCCGAGTGGGGTTCGATTCGGGAGCGCGGAGATCTACAACGCAATCGACAACGCTTTCGGCGAGGAGGTGCAGGATAGTATATGTGTGGGACAGAGGCGGCCTCAGGATATGGACGAGCGAGTACTCTTGTTCCTGTTGATGAAGCCGGGCAAGAAGTTCACACAGGACCTGGTTAAGAGGGTCAAGGATGTGATTGCCAGAGATTGTGGGAGACGTTGTGTCCCGTCGTATGTGTGGGAGACGCCTGAGATTCCAACGACGATCAATCTGAAGAAGGTGGAGTTGCCTGTCAAGCAGATCGTTTCGGGAAGGACAATCAAGCCGAGTGACACCCTCGCCAACAAGGACTGCCTCAACTTCTATTATCGGTTTGCGAAGCTTGAGGAGCTCTTGCCGGTGCAAAGCAAGCTATGAGAGGCTAAGTACGGGGAGAATGTTGGATTGTGTATCGACAATATAGCTGTATATATCGTCTAAAGCTTAGCCTTCGGGCTGTCCGTTGCTGTATCTGTCTTCGCCCACTCCCGCAGTAGCTTGCGTTGGAGCTTACCGCTGACAGACTTGGGCACTTCGTCGATAAACTAGCAACGATCAGCTTCGCTTCACACGCATAACGGGCCACACGTACTCTGACACCACCATCCAACCTCTTATGTTTCGCCACCCTCGCAGCAGTCCACTCCCGAATCTCCCTTTCACTCACCTTCCCCCTTGAACCCTCCTTCAGCGCTATGTACGCCCTTGGCAACTCCTCGGGATCCCGCTGCACAGCGCAGACAGCTGCATCGGCCACATGCTCGTTCTCCAACAACATCGCCTCTAGCTCTGCGGGCGCAACTTGGAATCCCTTGACCTTGATGAGCTCTTTCTTGCGATCCACAATCCAATGCCAGCCCTGCTCGTCCTTGACCGCAACATCGCCCGTTTTCAGAAACCCCTGATCATCGAAAGTGTCCCTAGTCGCCTGCTCGTTGCGCCAATACCCAAGCGTGACATTCGGTCCTCGAACACATATCTCTCCGCGGTCGCCTGGGCCGACTTCGACGCCTTCGTCATTGACGAGCTTGATCTCCGCATTGGGGTCAATGAGGCCAACGGCGCCAGAGCGATCGTCTCGACCACCGGGGACGTGGAGGCATGAACATGTCACTTCGGTCATACCCCACGTTTGTACAATCTTGAGCCCGATTTTGGCTGAGACTTCGTTCTGTAGCTCTTTAGATAGTGGCGCTGCGCCACAAAGTACATTGACTAGTGAAGAAAGGTCGTATTCCTGCGTTTCTGGGCGTTTGGCGAGCATGACAAGGATAGGTGGCGCGGTCTGGATGTGCGTGATGCGATGGTTTTGGATGTGCGAGAGCCATTGGCGGTAATTGAAGGTGCGCATGAAGTAGCATGGCGTCTTCGTGATGGCGGCAGCGACGACAGACCAGAGTTGGCCGTAGGCGTGGTAGAGCGGGAGGAAGCCGAGCCAGCGTTCGGGTGGCGGGGATACTGATTGTTCGAGACTGCGCATGTAGACCGATTGTTCTACGTTGGCGATGATGTTCTGGTGAGATACCATGACACCTTTCGGTAGACCGGTGGTGCCGCTCGAGTAGTTGAGAACTGCCGTTCTTGATTTGCTCTCCACCGGGGACATGCGATGCCATTGCCACTGTTCCGCTTCCTGCTCCGAGCCCAGGATCGATCGCCAGTCTCGTATACCTTGGACCGCCTCACAAGGCCGATCGTTGAACAAGAAGATACGGTCTCTCGATACGCCAGTCTTCTCGGCCGCCTTCAAAACAGTATCCAGGTATTGTGGCTCGACGAAGATGGCCTTAGCTCCAGTGTTCTCCAGCTGATACGAAGTCTCCTCGACGCCATATGCCGGATTACAGCCAGCGAAGATCCGGCCTGATCCTGCTACAGCAAAGTAAAGAACAGGGATGAAGATTTGGTTGTTGGTGTACATCATCACTGCCTCATCCTGCTGGATGCCGAGCCGATCAAGTCCGACCGCAAGCCGTCTGACCCAGTACAGAAGCTGCTTGAGCGATAACGAGTTGGAAGTGTCGTCCGCATCGATCCATATTGGGTCCTCTGAGGGTGTCTTGTCCTGACGGAAGACATAACTAAGTACGTCTGTGGAAGGAATATCAATGTTGTAAGGAGACTTTTCCGGCATTTTTGCGACATCGAGATAGAAAAGTGAAATGGAATGAAGACTATATGTACATACCAATACCCTCAACGTCCCCGAACGTGTACGCCTCGGTGGAACATCGGACAGATACCAGTCTCGTCGCAGCAAAGGAGTCTGTGACGAAAGTGAGGTCGTGAGGGGCCCACGGATTGGAGACGAAGTGGGGAAAGGTTGGAGAAGTCTGGCCGAGGGGACCTCCTCGCGAGACTGCTTTGCACTCCATCATGAAGGTTGTTACAAGTGAGTATGAACATGATTGTTGCAGAGTCGCAGGAGGCAAGAACGAACGAGCACCGCGCTCGACAGAAAAGGAAGGCACGCGCACAAACACTAGCTCAATCTCACTCACAGCCAATAGCACCCAGCCCATAAATGCTTACGCCGTCGTCCCTTCTCCCTCTCATCTTTGCAAATGTATCTCTCGACCGCCGACGTGATCCACGTCTTCGAGCCATCCGTTGCGTGATGTTCCTTGCGACATCCATGCCGTTCTTGCCGAAACACTCCGTGTATCGCTCAAGCACGGCAAAAAAGCGGAACAGTCTTCATCCCACCCACCGAAACTCGCTCGGCGGCAGAGCGGCGACGAGCCGAGAGTCGCGTGCGATTGCGCGATGCTTCGGAAAGAAAGCCGCAATCGTGGTCAGTGGCTGTGAGCTGTTTCTCTTAAGGTCGAGGGGGGTTGCACATGTTACAGGAGGGGGTCACAGTTGCTATCGGAACACAAGTACATTCACTTCCCTCTCGTAACGTGAATAACTCGAACTCAAGAAGAAACACAGTCAGAACCGCAAGCCAAACCATATCCCGATTTAGCTCCGGTTCAGCCTCGTGGCTGTCAACCTTCACCAGTTCGAGTCATCAGGTAAGCCAATAAGTGTGGTTGGAAATCAGCAGTTGTGTTGTTACCAACGAGGGTAATAATGTGAGGGAGTCAATCTGAGTGCTGACACAAAGTTTTGATAGCTACATATATACACTTCGATTGCTCCTTGGACATCTCGAGCTCCGGCAAACGATCTACATCGTCTTCAACACCTCAAGCATGTCCTTCCCGACCGCTCCTCGGCTCGTGCAGACCCTCCGCCTCTACTCGCAACAAGCAGGTCCCTCGAAAGGCTCAGCGTTCGGCGTAGCGGCGATGATGGGATATTGCTGCATCGCGTTCAGTGCTCCATTTGCTGGCGCGGCCGTGGTGAGCCACGGGATGGTGGACGACAAGCGATACGCCAAGCTGTGAGTGATGCCTAACTCTTTGTGCTTGACTCATCTAAGCTGATCCAATACCAGCCGACCGCTCAGCTTCCGAGACTGCCTTCCTTGTTCGCCGCTCGACGACTATGCTGGTGTCATTCGGCGATGAGCGTGAGAAGCAGCTGCAATATGAATGTAATGATACCCGATGCATGGCGAGCATAGCCTGAAATGGTTGGCGTTGAGATCGGCTACTGGAGAGGGCGGGAGCACATGGCATGGGGTCCAGACTTTGGAAGTCAATGTAGACATCTCTTGCATCTGTATCCACATGTGAAGTTTTCTGATCATCGAGCCCGTCGCATCGAGCCGAGTCCGCGCTTGCCGTTGCGATATTGTCCGTCGGCACGGAGCCGTGGTGTAGAGTGGAGTTGCGCAACCTTTCCCAAGTCTCAGCCACATCAACTGAACCGATCACCCTTCCGACTCCGATAAGGAGCCTTCGACGCGAACTTCGCCTCCTCAAGTGCCACCGCCGCCGGATCTTCCGCCGGCTTCTCATCCGCATGCTCGACAGGAGCCGGATCACTAGTATGCAGCTTCTCCGCATTCGGTGCCTTCTTCTTCGTAGCCTTTGTGATTCGCTCCTGAGGCGGGGGAAGGTGTGCATCCCGTGAAGCAGTCTCCGTCACTCGCATCCTCTCCCGCTGCTGTCGGCGTTTCTCTTCGGCCATTGCGCGCTCGGCTCGGTCGGAGTTGATGCTGCGTTTGGCGAAGTAGTAGGCACCGCCGCCGGCGAGGCAAAGGATGCCCCAGCCGTAGGCTACTGATGCTTTCTGCGGTGGGGATTAGAGATGGTGGTGGAGGGGGCCAATGGATACTTACGGTGTTCATGGTCTTGGTATTACGAGTTTGGGCCTAGCGGTCGTTATGTGGCGTCTCCGGCGAGAGATCAGGCGGAATGTGGTGATTCCAGGAGCTGTAGTAGGTTGGGATTGGCGTAGAGTTATGAGAATGCAGAGCAGGACCGGAGCTGATAGAGTTTCGGGGGTGAGCGCCAGGTCTCCGATCAAGCCGGCTGGTCCCGGCACCAGCGGCTTCAACTTCACGTCGAGTCATCTGCTCTAACCCTTTCACCTATATCTACCACGTGAAGCTTCTTTCAGACCGCCAACGTCTGCGTCGCTGACTGGCAGTGTCAGTCGTTGCTGGGTTCCTACAAGCAGCGATTAGTCGTCGATATGGCACCAAAGCGCAAGGCACCGCCAGCGAATGGACGTCCTTCGAAGCGTGTGGCGTCTGGAGTGAGCACACCGGTGAGTGTGAGGACGAGCGACGATGACTACGATGAGAATGAGGAGGTCTTCGAGCTCAGCGATGGAGATGCGCCGGCCAAGTATGACAACACGGTCAAGAAGTTCCAGCCCTCCACATACAACAAGAAGAAGGCGTATCCTTCTGGCGATCCAGCCAGCCACCTCTTCAAGGCAAAGCACGACTTCTTTGACGAGCAGCTGAAGCCGGACCATCGACTCCGACCGCTATGGATCGACCCCGAGAACGGTAGAGTAGTTCTCGAGACGTTCTCGCCTAGCTTCAAACGAGCCCAGAACTTCCTTATCAATATTGCAGAGCCTGTCAGCAGGACCACAAATATGCATGAGTACACTATCAGTCCACATTCTCTTTTCGCTGCGGTTTCTGTTGGTCTGACCAAGGAGGACATCATTAAAGATCTGGAGTTGTTCTCGAAGACGAAAGTACCTGAGAACATCAAGCAGTTCGTTCACCAGGTCACGGAGTCGTTCGGAAAAGTGCGGCTGGTGTTGAAACACAACAAGTACTTCGTGGAGAGCAATGACGCCAAAGTGCTGCAAATGCTGCTCCGCGACGAGGTCATCAGCCAGTGTCGAGTACAAGAGTCGGATGAACTGGTGACGGAGAAAGCAGCGAAGAAGGGTGCACTGGTTATCCCCGGTACCAAAGAGGCTGTGGGCGTCAAAGAAGCGGTGGCGCAGGCACAACAGCGGCCAAAGCGCGATGAGGATGATGAGGACGATTCTGACGATGAATACGGCGGGCGGGAGGCTGAGAAAGATATGGAAGAGTTCTTGCGAGAAGAGGACGACGACGATGACGATCAGTTGGACCAGGTGCATTCTTTCGAGATCGATGGCGAGAAGATACAACAGGTGCAGGAGCATTGTAACGTAAGGCTCAACTTGCCACTCACCGAAGAGTACGACTTCCGCGCGGACGAAGTCAACGCAAATCTCGACATCGACCTGCGACCGAGCGTACAGATCCGATACTACCAAGAACATGCACTTAGTAAGATGTTCGGCAACGGTCGCGCACGTAGTGGCATTATTGTGCTTCCCTGCGGAGCCGGCAAAACTCTGGTCGGAATTACAGCGGCCTGCACGGTGCGGAAAAGTGCCATCATCCTCTGCACAAGCGCCATGAGTGTTATGCAGTGGAAGGAAGAGTTCAAGAAGTGGTCCAACATTAATCCTGAGGATATTGCTATCTTCACTTCCGGCGAGAAGCAGAAGCTGAACCACAAGGCTGGTATCGTGATTTGCACCTACAGTATGGTTACCCAGAACACTCGCCGCGCACACGACAGCAAGCAGGTCATGGACTTCATCATGGGACGAGAATGGGGACTCATGGTTCTCGATGAGGTGCACGTTGTGCCAGCAGAGATGTTCCGACGTGTCACCGAGCGCATCAAGACGCACTCGAAACTCGGCCTCACAGCCACACTGCTCCGAGAAGACGACAAGATCAAAGATCTCAACTTCCTCATCGGCCCCAAACTCTACGAGGCTAACTGGCTCCAGCTCAGCGAAGAGGGCCACATCGCCAGAGTACAATGCGCAGAAGTATGGTGTCCCATGACCACAGAATTCTACTCCGAATATCTCCAAGCCAAAACCACCAACAAGCGCAGCCTCCTCTCAACCATGAACCCGCGCAAATTCCAAGCCTGCCAATTCCTCATCGACTTCCACGAGCGCCGCGGCGACAAAGTCATCGTCTTCTCCGACAACGTCTACGCCCTCAAGCAATACGCCACCGGCCTCAAAAAACCCTACATCTACGGCGACACTGGCCAGCGCGAGCGCGAGCTCGTCCTCCAGAACTTCCAGCAGAACGATGCTGTCTCCACCGTCATGCTCTCCAAAATCGGTGACACCTCCCTCGACTTACCCGAAGCCACCTGCCTCATCCAAATCTCCTCCCACTACGGCTCCCGTCGCCAAGAAGCCCAACGCCTCGGCCGGATCCTCCGCGCCAAACGCCGCAACGACGAAGGCTTCAACGCCTTCTTCTACTCCCTCGTCTCCAAAGACACGAACGAAATGTACTACTCCTCCAAACGGCAAGCGTTCCTCGTGGACCAGGGCTACGCGTTCAAAGTCATCACCCACCTCAACGGCATCGACCGGATGCCGGATCTCGCGTTCGCGAACCACCAGGAACGGATGGGTTTGCTGACGGATGTGCTCCTGCAGAGCGAGACTGCGGGCGGGGTGGAGGATATTAAGGACGACCTTTTTAGTGATCGGAATGTGAAGAGGGTGCACCATCATGGGCGGAAGGGGGTGAAGCGGCAGGCGGGGACGTTGAGTTCACTGGCCGGAGGGGAGGATATGGCGTATATGGAGTATGCGAAGGGCAGGAATAAGGAGTTGGCTAAGGGGCGGAATGCGTTTTTCAGGAAGGAGGAGAGGACGAGGGACAGGAGGGCGAAGGCTAATAAGGAGATGTTGAATTAGGATGCCTCCGAGTGGACGGAACTAAAAGACTGAATAATGCAATGGTCCTGAAAGAATCCAATGCTGCTGCTTGTCTTGATCTGTGGTCTGGTCGGGGTTGGATTGTGTGATGTTGGAGACGGCAAAGTTGATTGCTACCACCGGATCAATTTCCCGAGCCTCACATCCACCTGCCTGCTCCCTGCCATGATCTTATACGCGCCGCTCATGCTCTGTTGAGATGCAAGTAATCTCTCGGACCCGTCGCGAACGCTGGCGTCGCGTCCGGAGACTCATCATGACCATCTACGAACCATAAGCCGCAAATCAGGATGTGACGCAGCAGGATATCTGTCGAAACATCGGAGAGCTTCCCATACCGGCTGCCCACCCTGACGTTGTCTTCGCGGTTCGAAAACCAGACCTGCAACAAAGCCGCACACTGACCGGCGGTTTGTGGCATTGCCGTCAAGGCCTCTGTGTCGTCTCGTCAACCAGTAGTCGTGAGATGTCTGGATTTGGTTGTTGGACAAGCGCTTCTTCACCGGTCCATGCGATTCGCAATATCGTCAACATATCCTTCATAACACCAGGGATGGCCCCGAGGTAATCAATCCCATGGTCATGCAACCCCCAGTCAGAGTACTCGCCCGCCACGCCCTCCATTACGAAATTTCTTTGTGGCGAATCTTCGACCCAGAGCTCTGCTGCCAGCTTGACGGCCTCCACACCGATACGGAAAGTTGAGACATTCTTCACAAGCATCCGCATAGCTTCGTTTTGTAACGATGGCATGAGGTAGATGTCCCCGAAACCCCAGAGACTGATGAGCTGTTGCTGATTGTACGAAGGTGTCCACCACTTGTCGCTTCCTTCGGGAATTTCGGCTTCGGACTCGAGCTCTGTAGTCAAGTTCTCTGGAAGTGATCTGTGGCACAACCAGTACAAGAACAGTGAGAAGGTGGCCTTTTTGCATCCAGGGAGACGAAGAGTGTTCGACTTCGACTCTATAAATTCGCCAGTAAGAGCCCTAACGAAATATTTCGAGACATTGCAAAGAAGTGCTTTTTGGACGTGGAAGTTCTCGTCGGTGTTGTCTAGCTGCACGGTGACGATGGTGCTGTCCTCAAACATCCTGCGTCTGGTCAGCTCTCTCGGACTTGTTCACTGCGGCCAAAGTAGCGCATCACGACTACTGGCAGCAGCAGGTCCGTCTTGAGAGGGGAGCATCTTGCGACAGCCACGTACAGCGACCACTGTAGACTTACGCTGCGAGGTTGGTGACCTTCTCCATCTTGAGCTAGGCTGGTGTATGTGCAGTAGTGCGGTGTATCATGCCGGACCACTGGGCACTGAAACGTCGGAGGTAAGAAGTTGCAATGAGATCACCTCCACAGAAGAGTAAAACGGACTGCATGCCAAGAGACTTCACGTGCTTTCACATGCCTTCATATGATCTGCGATCACAGTTGTCCATGAGCAAGACAAAGCTGGGACAGAACGGCCAAACACCGAACAATGACTGTATTCTATTGCTTCGAGACTAGAACTGTCGACCTTCCGTCTCAAAGATCGGAACACCTAGTTGTCGATACCATCGCCTCGGCACCAGACGATCACACGACGTTCGGCCCCGCGTAGCCTTCGGAGTATCAACTGTCTCGGAGAGGTGTCCGTTCTGACGCCCGCGGCGCAGTGCAACAAGCTTTGCCTTTTGATGTTCAAGACTCGTTCACCAGATAGTCTCCACGTTGAGCCGGATCGATGAGGGAGCAGTGTGTCGCACACGAACAGAAGAACGAGCGGCACACCGAGCGACCGACTTCCTCGAAACACTCTCCCATGAAGCCCGGCACACCCATCAACCGGTTGGAATCCTGCTTGCTGAAATATCGTGTTCCGAAGCATGTGTTCGCTTCTCGTATGTAGAGAAATGACCGAACCGCCAGCAACCTCAGCCGAGACCCTTCTCGTGTCGCCGTGAAGATGGTTTCAATCGAGTCGGGATGTATGAATCTGCACATCTTCACGATATCGTGAGCTGCACAGTTCTGCAGCCTCGGCATCATGATGGCGTCGGCGAAGATCCATAGCCGGACGAGTTTCGCTTGATACGCTACAATCGCGGCGAGCTGTTCGTCGGATTCGGCAACCGCATGTCCTACCACAAGCTCCGAGTCAGGGAGGTCGCGGTTCACGAGATAGTGTAGGAACAATTCGAATGTGTCGATATCGCAGCCCGGGAGAGTCAAGGTGGCAGTAGATGCTTCTTTGAAACCACCTTGCAGCGCACCTGTGCACGGAGTAATCAGCAGGAGGCTCCTTTTGATTGAGCTTTAGAAGTCTCGGAGCACCGCACAGTGCTTGATGGCATGATTTCGTGTTTCGGAGAACCGTTACACTCTGCATCTTGACTTACCCACGAAGTACCGAGAGGCGTGGCAAAGCAGCGCTTTTGAAACCTGGAACGTCTTGTCGCTATCCTCAAGCGCGATCGTAACGAGCATATTGCTCTGGAAAAGCCTTGAAGTGCTCAGTCAGCTCAGTTAGGTCACTGTACATTGAAGCTTACTCTGATACCCTCTTCACCTCGTCCATAGTGGTGTGTTGCACAAGGTGATGAGGTCGAGCGGATGGAATGTGTGCAAGGGCATGGAGATAAGACAAGTGAACAAGAGATATATATGGGACCAATCAATGGACTTGAGAGCCGCGTGACATTGTGACTGCGCAAGTGAATGACAAGCTCGTGTACTCACCTGACATACCAGCTTGATTCGCAGCTTCATAAGCGAAAAAAGACGTAGCGTTGCCATACCTGTGACCGTACAGCGCACAATCCTGGTTTCAAGCTTAACATCCATTTCTTGATAAGGGTGTCCTGCTGTCGCTCTCATCCCTCCAAACTAATCTGGCTGGACTTTGCAGGAACCATTCGTGGTCGCAACCGTTTGTCTGCCACTGAATCTCCGGCCACCATATAGTGTCCGCAAAACCTGTAGTCCTCAACATGATCATGTCCCCAGCGGAGAGACGCACGCCTAAATCTCACTCAGGCACCATGTAATCTTCAGCCTCATAAACTGCATAGCAGCACGGATCGCATTCGCAGTACAGAGACCCGCATCGCGACATCTCCGTCAGCTTGAAACATGCGAGCATCACACCCGGGGTCGCGCCAATCCGGTCGAAATCTTGGTCGCTGTACCTCTTAGGGCCGTAGTCGGTCGGTAGACGATGTCCACTAAGGAAGCAATCCAGTGCGTAGTTCTGCAAGGTTGAACATACCACAGTCGTCGCGAAAATGAGCTCAATGGTTTCCGCACGCGTGAACGCAGTCATGTCGTTGATAGCTTGTAGGGAATCGTTCTGGAGCTTGGGGATCAGGATCATATCGGCGAATGTCCAGAGACGAATAAGTTGTAGCTGCGTGGTAGTAGTGAAATTAAAGAGCTCATTAGAGCCCTTATCGAAGGACTCGGACGCTTGGCGATAATTAGGAAGTTCGCGGCAGGTCGTCCAGCGAAGAAAGAGCTCCAGAGTGTTGATATCGCAGCCGGGTAGCACCTTGAGAGATAGTCAGCAGGTGGTTTTGGATGTTCCGACGAGCTATCAACTGCATGACAGTGACTGTAGCGGCGGCGTGCTTGGCAGTGGGAAGGAGAACAGCAACAACGACCATAATACACTTACTAGGGTCCGAGTCTTTGCCTCCTTGTAAGTACCACTCAGCGCCCTGGAGAAATTCTCCGACAGGCCGCAGAGAATCGCCTGTTGAACACAATATTCCCGATCCGAGCCCTCAACTGCAATGGTGACAAGTTCGTTCCCATTCTCTCCTTTGAGATAACTACAGGCTGTTAGTGTTTCCACCTCGCGAGAGCTCCCACGTGCGTTCATTCTAGCCATTGCCAGAGAAGCTTGATAGTGCGAGTCAACAAATGCACCTTGCCCTGCTAGTCTTCCGACACAAGGTATCGCTCATCCACGTTGACTCTATCGATGAAATAGCAGTTCAACCGGCTTCCAGCGCAAGAACACGGTGACTTTCCGCACTGCGACTTCCGCAATACTTCCAACATCTCCACCAAGAACCCTGGTATAGCGCCCAAATGATCTACATCTTGCTTGGTGTAGTGACCTCTGCGATACTGACTGGAGAGTCCATAATGCCAGAGGAAAGAATGAACGGCGAGGTCTCGCAACGGAGATCCTTCTTTTGTCCCCGCGAAGATGAGCTCGATCGGTTCCGTACGGATATACGCTGTCGTCTCGAGAATGGCGCGCATGATCATGTTCTGCAGCCTTGGCATGATCATAGCGTCGGCGAAAAGCCAAAACCGAAGGCGTCTGTGTTGATGCGTAGTTATGAAGGTGAACTTCTCGTCCGAGCCCTAAAGAAGTGCGTAGAAAGGTCAGCAAGTGTCCCGAAGTCACAACCCAGTCTCAGGCCCACAGAGCGCTACATCGCGCTTGATCTTGGCTTGGAGAACCCTGCCAGTCCCTTCAACGTACCGTAGGCAGCTGCTCACTTGCAAATTGCTCATCAGGAACACGGTGAGTGCTGATGCAGTAGAGGAACAATCGAATCGAATCCACGTCACAGCTGGGTAGGGTCAACGTTCCTGACGAGGCTTCGCTGAAACCGCTTCGCAGAGCGCCAGCGAAGTACGGCGAAGCATTGCAGAGTAGTGCTTTGGAGACCTTGAATGTCTGGTCGGTATCCTCTGGCGCGATCGTGATAAGCAAATCACTCTCGAAGAGTCTGCACCATCTCCTGTTAGCTTGCTCGAATCGAAGGTGTCCATCGGGTATGCTCACTGAGATATCCTGTTCACCTCTCCATCGCGTCCTTGTTTTCACCTCCTCGCAACGTTCGCGATCAAGCAGATGTGGAAGAGATAGTGAGAGAAAGCACATCGTTAGGTGAAGTCAGTTGGTTGCACAAGCGGGAGCTGCCGTAAGTCTAGAAGGTTCGCTGAATAGAGAAGGAGCATGTGACAATGCATGTGATAATGCATGTGTAGATAACTGGGTTCAACGAGGGAAATGAGAGAGGTGAAGGACGAAGGGTAGATGAGCGCTGTGTCACTGTAAGGCTCATGTCAATCTACTCAGCCAGAGTGGCCACTGCGACTCTTTAAAGCAGTCGTCGGCACTACATGACCACAGCATCCACCGCAGTCTCATACGCTTCCTTCGCTTCAATCGCCGAAGGGCACTCAGCTTGCATCGGTCGGTGGCTCAGGTCTCAAGTACCATGTGCCCTCCCGTGTTGTAGTAGCAGAATGTGTCGCACTTGCACTTAAACGCCCGCAGCGAGAACCAGTAACCGCGTCGAGACAGCTCAACGTCATACCCAGAATAGCTGCCACCCGATCATGATCATGACGAATGTATCTCAATGCTCCGTAATCAAGAATGGTCTCTGACTTCTCTTCTGCTCCATAGGCACATCCTACCCGGCGCTGCTAAGATCCGGCTGCCCCAGCTCTGGGATCTTCAATGCTCAGGAACAAAGTATTTCTCGATCGGTTCGCAACTGTAGTAGGGGGGGTTGCAGTGACAGGCCAGTCTGCCGCATCCCGAGTCTGCAATCACAGTCAGGCAGTGCAACATCAGGCCTGGCACTTTGCCGATGATCTCAAATTCTTGAGGGCCGTATTTCAGTTGACCATAATCACCAGCGCGCTTCCATTCACATAGAATATGATCTATTGCCCAGCGTCGGAGTGGCGAATTCTCTGTTGTGTTCGAGAAGATGATCTCTACGGACTCTGGGCGTGCATATGCAGCCAGCGATCGAAGAGAGTGCATAGCCGCATTCTGTAAACGGGGTATAAAAATCGTGTCGGCGAGGATCCAGAGACGTACGAGTCTCAATTGCTGTTCAGTGGCCAGCTTGTATCGTTCCGGCGAGCCTCGGTTGAGCTGGGAGATGGTGCCGGTGATGTCCGGTAGCGTGCGAAGGCCCATCCAGTACAGTAGCAGCTCAAAGGTGCCAACGTCGCATCCAGGTAGTGTCAAGATGCGTTGATTCGCTTCGATGAAAGAAGAGCTCGAAGCCTTCACGAAGTAATCTGACGTGCTGAACAGCAACGCTGTCTGAACCTTGAACCTCCTTTCCGTACCCTCTAGGGCGATGGTGACGAGGTCATCGTCTTCGAAACGACTGTGAAGTGTCAGCCGCACTGCTTCTCTCAATGAGGAGGTATCTCAAAAGTCTGCGGAGGCCGCTGTTTCAAATGGGCTGTTGTTTAGGTCGCGGAGAACACGGCCACACTGGGAAAGTAGAATCATACCTCGCAAGCTTGGTGACCTCTTCCATAGCATATGCTCCAGTGCTGGTCCGCTGGCAGTCGTTGACTTGTTGTTGAAGTTGCAGATGTACCATCTGGTTGGTGAAGGTGGAAGAACTTCCAGAGAGCAGGTGAAAGGTGACATGACAATCGAGTGGTCAGTGCGCCAAATGCACATGACTCTAAGGATCGTCAAAAGCTTATTCTCCATTTTCACATGCCCGTGGCAAAGACATACATACACAACAAACACTCCCTCACTCCTTCTTCCGCGCACTCCCTACTGTAGCAGCCGCAGCCTCCGACCCCAGTCCAAGATAATCCTCACCACTGCCTCTAAACTCCTTGGTCGGACTAGGCGTCAGACTCTTCTCCCATTCCGACATCAAATGGCTCGCAGTCCTCCTCAGTGCCTTTGGTCCCAGTTGCGAAAGCGCTGGCCACGGGATCGGATCTTTCTTGCTACTGCTGCTGCTATCGACTGAGAACCGGTTGCTGCGTGGCTTGATAGTGTCGTTCGGACCTCGGTCGAAATGCGAATCTGTGCTCATGCGTGGGCTGTTGGCGTCGGTGGATGAGATGGTGGTGGGGTCGGAGCCTGCGCTAGACGCTCGAGAGAATTGAGGGCTGGTTTCGTCCCAGTTGGACCAGGTTTCGTTGTCGGTTGAGTCGACTGAGATGGCTTTGGACGGTGATTTGGTGTGCTTCGAGGCCGCTGGAGCCTTCTTCACTGGTGTTTGTGCGTGGCTGGGCGGTAGTATGCCGTGTTCGGTCCAGAATGATGGGTCGGCCAGTGCTGGAGCAGAGCCCATGGACATAGTCTTCGACTTCGACTTCGCTCGCGCAGGTGATGGCTTCTTCGTGTCCGTGGAAGTCTTACTAGTCGCAGATCCTCTCGAAGTAGGCCGCAATGACGCTTTGCTGCTCTGCTTCTTTGCCAACCGAAGTGTCTGCGTCGAACTCTGCCTCCGAGGCGGCTGTATAGGCGTGGACTCTTCACCGATAGTGGCCTCCCTAAGACCGTCCCAGAAGGTCATCAGCCCGTCCCGCAAGCCAGTCGCCATCTTCTTGCTCGCCTCGAGTAGAACCAGGTCCCTATCAGAACCAGTTTCAGCAAGCTCATCTATTCTCTCGATCGGCATTGAACCATCTACTGTCATATCTGGGGTCGTTGATGCTCTGGAGAGAGACTTCGGTCGTGGCGGTGCTTCTATCTCTTGACTCCGCCGTGCAGATGCCGGCAGGCTGTCTTTTCGAGAAGGTAGTCCAGGCCGCTCAGGTGGCGGCATTGCTTGCGCCTGAGTTGTATTTGGCGCTCTGCCAGTAGGTGACAGCAAAGACAATGTCCGCGTGTGCTTCGAACCCGAGAATACCGTCCGATTACTTGATTTGTTGCCGCTGAGCAGAGTCTTCCTCCGTTCCATTTCCTGCTGCATCCAGGCGCTCGATCCGTCCGTATCTTCCTCAGCATCGGTAGTAGGCAGAGAAGTCTGCAAAGGCTGAAGCTTAGTCGCGCTCCTCGCATCGGTCCTCTTCTTCTGTGCTTCGTGCTGCGCCCATTGTATCTTTAGCTTCCTCAGGTCCGACTCGGCTCTGACCAGCTCCTCCTTGAGTTCGAGCACGCGGCGCTCTTGGGCGGCAATGGCAGTAAGAAAGTTGGTGTCTGGGTGCCCATTTGGGGCAGTAGCCGTCTCAGGCACTGTCGGGAATGGCTCGCGTACAGGAGACTGAGCGACGCGGACAGGACTCATCGATCCAGACGGCTGCACGGGGAAGGACATGGAGAACCGATTGGATCGCGGTGCTGCACCAGCCTTGACACCAGAAGCTAGGGAGGTTCCTCGTGTGTGTGTCTGGAAGCTGAGCCTCTTCGACGAAGCCGTGGACAACGCAGGGCTCGGGAGTGGTGCAGCATGGTCGTCTGAACTCGGCCTGGCTGATGCTGGCCCATTGTCGTGTACTTCTATAGGTTCGATATTGATGTTTCGCAAAGACATTGATGCATAAACAACAGAAGGGAAAACAGAGAAAACCGCTCAACAACTCATAGAGACATTAACCCATAAACATATACGTAGGAAGGAAGGAGTGTTGTTGTTGGCCAAGCTTCAGGAGTTGATTGAAGTCCCGGGTCATCTTTATTGAAGCGGGAGCATCCGTGTGCCTGAAATTCTATTTGAGCCGCATATAGATCCTGACGTCGTCATTGGGAGATACGCGTACATTGTATCATGATAATCAATCGTCTCCAAGATCCAACATGCTGTTGTTGTAATGGGACTGTAGACGTTGCTCCTGACGTGAGCAGACCGCTGGAAAGAATACCGTACTAGGCAACTGCAAGGGGAACTCCTACGAAGCAGAAAAACTGCCCTGTCCACTGTCGTCAAACAAAGGTTTGGGACTCGGCCGACAATTCCAAGCGTCTACAGTGCCCGCTCCGGAGATAACATATCTTTGAGAGGCAGCGTGGAAAGGAGCTTTTGGCAGCGCCATCGAACAAGACGTAACTGAATTGAAACCAGCTCCACCCTACAAAGTCTGTCGAAGAAGACCTGCAGTCCAGCAAGCAGAAACCACGATCAGCGTTATCTTGCGATTCTGGTCCAGGTGCTTTGGCTCTATCACATCAAAGCTACAGGCGAGATGCAATGCTTGGACGTCAGATAGCTCTGACATGGCTGGCTGGAACGTGGTCGAAAGCAAGATATTGAGTGCCACGTTGCGTAGCTTACAGGTATGCTGTTACGCACAAGCAGCCAAGAAGGCTCTGCAGCATGCAGCGGAGCAGGTACTGACACTACTCCACGAGGACGCGCTCTTTTAGGCCCTAGTGGCTAGAATAGATGCATGTCGGCATGCTCATCTGCCAATTATCGCAGGCTGGAAGCTTTGCAGCCAAAGAACAAGCAGACCAACGGCTGTGGCCAGTCCAACCGCCAATTCTGCTGCGACACCGATGAGAAGGGCGCTTATATTCAATGCCTCCTTTGTGAGTCTTTCTTACAATGAAGCCCTTGACCAAGAAAGATTCATGTCTAACGTTGTGGCGTCTAGCATCCACCACTTGCAGCAACACTCAGACTCAAGTCTGCTGCAATGCCAATAACGTAAGTACTCATTGTACCCTACCGTCGATTCGACATGATTACTGATATCCTGTCCAGAGCATCCAGGTCTGCCTTGGCAACGTGGGGTTGTAGGTGCTGAGCAAGAGGGCTATCAATGTCTCGCAGCTGGAAGTAATCAACAAAGGGGGCTTGAAGGTGACGGATGGAGGCAAGGCACTGCGTTCCACTTTGTTGTTGGTAACCTAGGACACTCCTTGATCGTCTTATCCGCGATGGGTTCGCTCGCGCGTATATCTTCCTTTCCCGCTGTAGTTCTATTGAGCCTCAGAGCTTGTAACGATATTCACAATGTCGTGTTCTGAACACTCCAAAGGGCGTCCTTGAGACTTTGCGATCTGGCATGCTGTTGTAGGATGGAAAGCCCAATGCAGCCTTGCTTCTCCTCTCCGTCGCAAACGTGACAACCAGCCTCAGCTCATCATTCCAGCTCTCTGCGGACGAAAGAGCTCGAGGCTCATCCTGCCTCATCGTTCGTCCGCGATTCAAAGACCCACTCTCGCCCACGTCATCTTCCTCCTTGCACGATCTTTTGATCTCGATCATTAGTCGAACCATGCTTGTTCAGTCGACTCGTCGCCCACAGCTTTGTGGCGTAGTCCGCGCTCAATGCCGTGGTGCAATGGCGAGTTTCTGGTGATGATGTTGTAAGCCTGTCTGTAACAGGCTATCCGGCGAGAGCTCCCACGGCAATGGTGGTTTCCAGGTAAGCTATCTAGAAGATCTAGACAGCCACCGCATCGCCAACCCTTCACGTCCGACGCAGAACATCCATCACCCACTTCTTAGCTGCCACACTCTCAGGCAACATGTACGGATACGCTAATGGGAAGACATGCATCTGCTTCTCCCAATCCAGCCATTCTCCCCTCACACCGGCTTGCTCGCACTTATCCCTGAACAGTACGGCATCCGGTGACAGAATATCGTACCGTCCGAAGACACCATGCACTTGCACACCCTTCCGTGCTAGCGACGAAACCTCCGCGAAAAGCGGACTGACTCGCGCATCTGAAGGGGTCCACTCGCCACACCATTTGTGAGCAGATTTCGTTACAAAGGCCACCCGCAGGATCGGATCTTACTGCTCCAACGCCTTGATATCCGGATTGTCGCGGGTGAGATCGCAGGATGGTGACAGCACCATAAGCGCCTTCGGAGCTGGTAGTGTGCTGTCCACAGCCAGTGCGTTGAGCGTTAGACAAAGGACTACGTTCCCACCTGCTGAATCGCCAGCCAGAATAACGTCCTCTCCTGCCTCCGTCGCGTCTTGCAGGAGCCGTCGATACAGCTTGATGAGTGGATCGAACGCAACGGGAGCCGGACTATTTGGCGCGAGCGGCTAGCTGACGAGAGTCACAACCGCATTGGGAACCTCTTTGGCTATCGCGGCGCAAAACACCCAGTGGTCCGAGGAGGCGGGCATCTGCCATCCTCCGCCGGCGAAGTAGTATATCCGCTTCCGCCGCTCCGTACCTCTGCCTCGGGTATCGATGGTCGTGCGCTTTGGGAAGAGGTCGTAGAGGTACATGTCTTCCACTTTCCGCTCCGTGATGTTGCATCTCCATTTCGCGGTCATGTATGGCTTCAGCTGGGGCGATCCGGCTGCGTACTCTTTCTTTGCTGTGATGAGCATAGGGCCAAAGGGCCGTATCATGTGGTGGAGTAGCCATGTGGGTATCGAGCGTTTCGTTCGGTGGTCAATCTTGATCGTGCTCTTTGGACTGGGGCTTGGTGTGGAATCCATGCTGGATGGTTTTGTTTCGTTCATGGAGGACATAATGAATTGGTATGAGAGGATTGGAATCAAGAAGCGAAAGACAGACTTACATCGTGCTGGACAGCGTGGACGGCTACATGAAGTCAACGGATCATCGCTGCGGTTTTGCGCACGCCCCTTGAGACGATCAACGGTCGCGGTCGGAAAGCGCGAAGCCGGAAGGCGAAAGTGAGATTGGGTTCGGCCCGCGCCTGCAGCATATCGGCCCGGATCTTGGGCAAAACCAAAATCATCACCTAAGGTACCCAGTGACACCTAGGGTGAATCCCCATCTAGATCCCGTCCAGCTCCAAGAGGCCTTACTCTGAAATCCTGGATCTAATAAACACTGGACCAACATTCGCAAGACTGGTGGGACTCGACTGACGTGCTAACGGTGACTCAATGTCAACCCTGGTATGACTCCAAGACTAGGAACTTTCAGCCCCAATAGCACGGTGTGTCCGTCTCGTCCAACAATCACATGTAAAGTACGTATATCATTCGTGACTATTCTATACTTCCCAAACATCTTTCAGCCAGTACAGATGGATAGACATCCTCCAGCCCACAAACCCACGACAATATTCGACCTGCCCGCTGAACTCCGCGTCTCAATCTACGAGCTAGTACTATTCCTCCCAACCGGCCACATCATCAACACTTCATACACCAGCAGCCGCTACTACCACAGATACCGAACTCCCCAACCCTCTCTAACCCTCACCTGCCGACAGATCCGCTCCGAGTCCCTTCCAATCTACTACGCGAGCAGCGCGTTCTTCCTCGGCACCTTCCAACCCAAATGGCCTACCATCATCATCGACATCAACCAGGACCCGCGACTGCGCTTCCTGACACAACTCGCTCCCGAGTCGCGGGCAATGATCAAGCGTCTTTATCTCGGCATTAGTACCGAAGACGTCGCTGCAACTATCGAAGCGCTTGTGGACCTGTTTGCCGGCCAGGACGTGGAGATCTCCGAGGCGAGTAGGAAGGAGAGCATTTTAGTCCGGTCGCCAGGGCATCGGGTTGGGAACTGGCAAGGTCGAGAGACCAGGGCAATGCTGTTTCGCCTCAAGTTCGCTGAACCGGAGTGTGACGCCTGAATGTCGCTGTGAAGCAGCACAACGCCACTTTGAGCTGTGGTTTACTTCTTCCGCAGTTGCTGGAGCGAGGTATGAGTGATGGGGAGAGGCCGTGGAATCGAGAACTTCCGAGCGCAGGCTAGCCGCTTGGGTGTGCTGAGTGGATTGGTGGTCTACAGGAGCTGGACCGCCACATCCGCAAAGCATATCTTTTGCATTCACTCAGTGTGGAGTCGGTCGGTCACGCACTGCTGGTGAGCAAACCTCGAACTCACACATACGATGCATAAACCAGAACTCGACGCAGCAGTTGCCTGTTCGGGCAGAAACGCGGTTAAGTTGACTTTTCGCTTACACCGCTCTAAGGTAGCTAAGCTATACGATCTCTTGGTAACACTCCGAGAACGAAAAGGACGATCAACAGTAAAGGTACAGCCCGGTTCCGTCGGAATTCTGGAGACCTCGTTAAAAGGTGTGATGCTGAATTCACAACATGTCCGCTGCTCGAGATCTCTGGCACCGTCAAATCGGCTACGCCTACAAGAATTCCATATCCGCGGCGGCATCTTCTTTGACCGATGCTCAAGCATACAACTACAAACCACTTGATCATGCTCGGAAGGAGATAAGGTTGCTGAAATGCCTGCACACCAGTCATCTGCGCCTATCAACCCACCAACTCCGATTCGAGGTACGCTCGCTGCCATTCTCTGAGGCGGTAGGGCTGCCTTACTATGCCATATCATACTCTTGGGGCGAAAACCTTGATCAGGAAGGAATCGTTCTGGATGGCCGGAAAACAATCGTTCCTGCCAGCGCTCAGCAAGCACTTCGGGGCGCTCTCCATGGCATGGGCCAAGACATCGATTGCCGCGGACAATATGTATGGATAGATGCCATTTGCATCAATCAGCAAGACTTACCCGAGAAGTCGAGACAGGTCGCTATGATGGGCGAGATCTACGGGAATGCTGAGAGGACGTTTGCGTGGCTCGGTTTCGGCGATGATACAAACGAAGCGCTCATCAACAGTCTCGAGGCTCTTACGACCGAATGCAAGAGCTGGACCAGGACCAGTGAAGGCCCAAGTCTTGCTGAAGTCGAGTCCTTCACGCAGATCAACATATTCAATCTCGCGTTCCACCGTATACCATGGCCGGAGGCGTTTGACAGAGATGCCTTCTTTACCTTCTTGAGCTCCCGGTGGTTGTAAGTTCAATGACCACAATACCCTCCGCTGATACACCACGTGGTCATAGACTAACCTACCCATTTTTTTCCGTAGCAGCCGGCTCTGGGTATGCCAGGAAGTGGCCATGTCGAAGGATGTGATTCTTGGACGCGGACGAGATACGATCGAGTGGGACTATTTCCAAAAGGTCGTACGGTGGCTGCATGTCCGTGGTCATCCTCTTGATGACCACAGCTCAAACGAGACCGCCATCATTCGAAAAGCAAGGTGTATGGGTCAGATGAGGCAAGACTGGAGACGTCCCCATAGCCGGACATCGCTGGATGTTCACTGATCTATGCGGCTTTTTTCGATTCCTCCAACCCATGGGACAACGTCTATGCAGTGCTAGGGCTGGCTGGCAAGACTACCACCGAGAGTGACAAGCTGCTAGACTCGACAAAGATTATACCCGACTATACCAAGGAGCTGTCAATTGTCTATCGTGAAGCTACATGGACTGCTCTGGCATCGGCCCCGTCACTGATGTTATTGGAACTGTTGCCACTCGTTACTGATGATTGCAGTAACACGATAGAAGAATGGCCATCGTGGGTACCGAAATACATGATTTCCAACGTCAAGTCCCTCTGGCCCGGACCATCGGGCGTTACCGTCACCGCTGATCACGATACCATGAAATATCAATCTCTCCAACTTGGAGCGAGAGATGCAAACGTGCTTTCGCTCCGGGGAGTACAGATCGGGACCGTGATCTCTGTGGTTGCGATGCCTCCGAGCGCAGAAACCGACAGAGTTGGCCACTACGCAGCTTTGTGGGACAAGGAGATCGAGTGGTCCGAAAGCTATGTGCGGAGTCTTGGCTTGTGCATGGTCGGAGGCGAGTACGAACTTAACGTTGTTGGGAACCTTGGCCGCGTATCTGATCCAGAGAATAGCGCCGATCTCATGCGAGACTTCGGCGCCTTCATGCTCGAAATGAAAGGATCAAAGCGGACCAATGGCGAGTTAGAGCGCATCCTGATGGAGCTCAACGCCCATGAAGGGGAATCTCACACGTACGACGGGAATGTCGTCACCAGCAAGGACGCTTTGGTGTACTTGGACAACGATACTTTCGGAGTGGCAATGCATGTCGCGGTAGGCGACCGGATCTGCATCGTGTTTGGTTGCGCGAGGCCGTTGGTCTTGAGATGGGCCGATGGACATTGGAGGCTGCGAGGGCGGGCTTACGTGCCGGGAACGACGACGGTAAGGTTCTCGATCTTGATGAAAACACAGATATACTGACATGCATCCACAGGGCGAATTCATCCAACAGCTGATGGACGAGAGCCGGCTCGAAGCCGAGACCATCGTGTTCGATGTCGCATGATCTGAGCTTGGTCCTTCAAGGCAGAGGAACATAACGTTACTGGTCAGGTCATCTCCTCTTGAGCAACTAACGCATTGCCTTCACGTGAGCCTTTCTAGATGTCGTGGGTTCGTCATTACAATGAGGAACGTATCGTGGACCATAATGCCGTACAATATCGACGTTTCGCGTATAGAGAAGTACCCGACATGAGGTGAGCCTATGGCTGCCCTGGGCCGCTCCTCGGTGGCAGCCAGATCTTCTTTTGAAGATATTGAGCGGCATCTTTGCGCAGTCTGGGGCTCTGAGCTAAAATCGTATTCGATGGTCTCCCAGTTCTCGGCAGGCGATGGCGGGAGCCTTCCTGCTACTAAGCAGAACAAGTGGGAGTCCGTACGAGCGAGCAAGCTTTGGCAGAAATGCAAATGCTCGCCCACTTGTCTACCTCAACATATGAGTAGCACTCCACTCGGTGACAATAAAATGAAATTGTGCACCGTTCTCGGAAGACCGTAAAATTACGAGGTGTGCCTTATGCCTCAATCACGAATCTGTCACGCTAACAAGAGCCGATCTGTGTCCAGATTAGGCTAGTGTGCTGGTGTTTGTCACCTAGAATTTCGTGTCTTTCCTGCAAGATAGCGAATGATATACAACTTTGATCTCACAACTTTGACTAAAGTGGAACTCGTTAGTGAACAGTGATATGCACAAGAAGCGAGCAAAAGGTTGGGGAATTTCGATAACGGACGGCATTGGGTGAAATTGCACTTTCTCAACTCCAGCTCATATCGGCCTCAACATGGGTCCAGACCAACCTTTGCCGTACAACGAACAATACTTCGACGATGCAGACTCCTACGTAGCATCTCTGCTGGACTTTGCTGGCCATGATGATCTGCTTCAGACGCTCTGCGGAGGCGTGCACCTGCTGGACTTCTTCACAAGTGACCCGGACCTGTACTCCAAGATACTGCCCCTGGAGTGGCGCGATTTCTTCGCTCAGCACGAGATGACAGAATTACTTGACCTGTTCATGAGGGAGGATCTCGAGCCGTTGATCAAAAGAGAAGCCAATGATCAGTGGCGAGGCGGCCCTCTCCCTCCTGCTTCCTTGGGAGATTATCTGCTGCACGTACGTAAACACCTCCTCAACCGTGGCATGGATGTATCGCAATGCAAGCAAAACCGCACTCAAAAGAAGCTCGCTCGCCACGTCGCAGTGGGTATGAACGTGAAAAAGGTGCATGAGGTAGGCTTGTTTGCCGACTATCTCAATCGACTGGCCTCTTCCATCAACCCTTCAGGCCACAATATTACCCACCTCGTCGACTTTGGATCTGGCCAGAACTATCTCGGCCGTGCTTTAGCTTCCGAGCCTTACAACCGGGACATCGTTGCCATCGAGTCAAGGGTCCACAACTCGGAGCGAGCAAAAGACTTCGATGTCAAAGCCCGAATCGTGGAGAAGCAGCGTGTCAAGCGAAACAAGAAGAGCCACCGCGCTGGTGACCAAGAACCTGCGGTAGTAGCGGCGCCTCCTCGGTCTGAAGTAGCGAAGGCAAAGTGGCCCGAGATTCAGCGCAAGGACGCGGTGCAATATGTGGACCATCAGATTCAGGATGGCGATCTCAGCGAAGTGATTGCTCGCATCTCAACCGTCACTGGGCGCAATAACGCGGAACAGGGCATCATGGTCATCTCGCTCCACTCCTGCGGTAACCTCATCCACCACGGACTCCGGTCTATCGTCCTCAACCCCTCGGTCAATGCTGTGGCCATGGTGGGCTGCTGCTACAATCTCCTGACCGAACGTCTCGGACCCGCAACTTACAAGCTACCTGAGCTGCGCCCGACTACACATCTTCATCCTCGTCTCCGCAACGGCAAGGCCAACGGCGAGACCAACGGCGCTACTGACGGCGACCCCGCCGGCTTTCCAATGTCAAATCGTCTCGCTATGTCGGAAGTACGACTGAACATCACAGCGCGAATGATGGCAGTCCAAGCGCCACAGAACTGGAGTGAGAAGGACAGTCAGGCATTCTTCGTTCGCCATTTCTATCGTGCGCTTTTACAGCGAGTATTTCTCGATTATGGTGTCGTACGCCCGCCGTCGCCGGAGTGTGCTGGTGGGGTCAGTCCAGCCGGCCATTCAAGCCCGGGCACGCCGATCACGATTGGCAGCTTGCGGAAAGGATGCTATGAGTCGTTCGTTGCGTATGCGAGAGGAGCACTAGGGAAGTTATGTGGTGACGAGGCGGTAAATCCTGAGCTCGGACGACTCATCGAGGAGAGAATGGAGAATATGACTGATGAGGTGTTGAATAAATATGAAGACCGCTTCGCTGGGAGGAAGAAAGACTTGAGCATCATCTGGAGTCTCATGGCTTTCTCGGCTGGAGTCGTGGAGTCGGTCATTCTGGTCGACCGATGGCTATGGTTGACAGAGCAGGCAGAAGTGGAGGAGGCTTGGGTGGAGCCAGTGTTCGAGTACGGTATCAGTCCTAGGAACCTCGTTGTCGTGGGTGTCAAGAAATGAGATGGTATTACCAAACTACCTACACGTAGTAGAGGCTAGATACCCGCCGAAACCTTTTTTGTACAACCACCATCCAGGTGCGTCCCGATACCCCTGCTCCAACACCATCTAGGCCCGCAGTGGCAGCCCGCAAGTTGCTCGATACCGATCTGACCTCCGCATTTCAAGCCGCGAAGCATCGCTGTCCACGCTCGATCCCGAATCCGATATCGAATAGGACTCACCACTGCCTCTGCGCGAAATACATCTCTCGCAACTACAATCCCTCTTCACTCCAGTCGACCTCGAGGGCGGGCAACGACATCGACTGTATGCCATTCCGCAGCTCTGGCACACTCTGGCAGTGATTCCGGTCGTACCACAGCAGCACTGCGTCAGCGGCAGCATGCACGTGTGGCAGCGTCCACTGTCAATATCGGGGTCGTGGCTGTCCCGTGGTCTTGATCGTTGTTTGGGTGGGGAGCCAAGGAAGAGGCTGAGTCTGAAGTCGCGGTCTTGGTCTTGTGCATCTTCGATGGTCCGCCTGTTCTCCGTCAGATACGAGGTGTTCGCGGAACTATAGAATCCTCTGTCATGGATGTCTGGGAGATGAGAAGATGGCGATGATTGCTTAGGTGTTGCAGTCACATATCTGGAGTGCGATTTCGGATCGGTCGTGCCAGGTGGGTGCCCATGTGGCGTGCCGGCCTTGCCCTTGAACTGGTACCAAGTACGCCGTATGCGGTCATCGTTCGGTCGAGTCCTGGTCGCTGGAACCTGTTGTCTGCGCCAAGAGTCGACCGTCGCAGCGAGCTTCGAAGATATATTCTCCTGCCGCCTGCGTGCCAATGTGGCGTCAGCAGCCTTGCGGTTGTGTTGACCCCAAGGATGTAGCATTTCAAGCTGGACGTTGAGCTCCTCCTCGTCACCATTTCCTTCCGGTCCTTGGTCATCGTTGTAATAAGTCGCATGCTTGCTGTCGGGCTGGTTCCACTGGGGACACCTGGACCTCCAGTGCCCTGAGCCATGCGCAGCCTCCTTGCCACAAACATAGCAGAACTCCGTCTGGCAGCTCGGGCATCTCATACTATTGCAGCCGTCCTTCAGCTCTACTCGTCGCTCGCAATACGGAGAAGGACAGTCCTGATAATCTCTCCCGCGCTTCAGTCCATCGAATGCCTTCTTCCGCATATCCGCCTCGATGTCGGGATCGCAGAGGTGATCAATCGTGGTCTCATGCCCTTCGCGATCGCTCGTGCTGAAAGACTCCAAGCAGCAGAGACATGTGTACCAGAGACATTGCTTGCACTTCCGGCATGAACGTCCGTTTGCCCGACGACCGAGGAAGGCACCGCATTCTTGGGTGTTCTTTGGCGGGTCAGTGTGGCGGCAGTAGATCCTCTCTTTCGGTGGGCATGCCCACTCGTCGTGTTTGCGATTGTATAGAGCGACCACACTTGGCGATAGAGCGGAGAGAAAGTCTCGCAAGTCGAGAACTGTGCCAGCCCAGCGAGGTGGGAAGTCAACCTCCGGTGCTAGGGCTGCGGAGATGTGTTTGTTGATACAGCCATCGCAAATTTTGGTGCCGGAGATTGTAGTAGAGGGTCCTGGTGCAAAGGACTCGCAGCAGAGGTCGCAGTTCCATTCAGTCCGCTCGTCGATGTGTTTGATTTCCATTTTGTTGGGTTGGCTCTGATATACTTTGAAGTAGCTGTCCTTTCGGAGAGTCTTGTCGTCCGGGGCGAGGTGGATGCTTATATAGCCAACTGGGGGCTGCGTGAGTACAGCATTCACGACTACCATCTTACGGCTGAAGCATTGCTCTGCGTATCCTCGGTGTATGCAGACTTGCTGATCATGTTGCATGGCCGTAAAGAACAATGTCGTCCAGCGGCCTCAAACGCGAGCGCCAGACTTCAGTCTGTTACATTCACGCTAGCCTCCCACAGCCCTAAAGGACAGCAAGTAGTACAACCACAGTGACGACAACAATCACTCCCTCCAGATCCGGTAGCACGTGCCTGGACGCTGCACTGCACGCATTGCCGGCTACGTTGAGATGTTGCACACCAGCAGTGACTGGTATCTGGTACCTAACCATTCATCAGCACCCATCCACTCCAAAGTCGAATGATCATTGAGACCGACATGTAGAACTCCGGAATCCATGACCCACTCAAAACACTGCTAGTGGACATCACTGTGTTCGTCTTCGTCCCAGCGATCGATATGGTTGCCGTACATGTTGCCTCAGTCGTACCCTTCAGACTGCAGGTCTCAGTAAGCGCTACGACCGCAGCGCTGATCGGCGTGGTCTGCGTGGCGATATAGTTTGATGCATCTTCCGTAATCGTGGATTCCTATAATCGCATCAGTGGTAGGTCAAGCGCACTTTTGCACCGAGCCACATACCGGAAAGTCAGGGCCGCAAACCACCCCCGAAGCGAGGGTGCCACTTGTGCAGCGGATCCCATACGTTGTCTTCGCTTGACATACACCTATGATGGACGCGGCAAATTTGATGCTGTTGTCGAACGCTGTGGGCATGAAGATGTTGACCGATGCGTTTTGAGCTGCTGCTAAGCTGAAGAGTACTGCGATGAAACACACTACTGTCCACATGACATTGGCCATGGCTGGCAATGCTCAATTGGTCACATGGGCCAGTATGAAGGATGGCTGCTGGTATCCCGGTTGTTGTGAGCTTTTCAAGCTTCGAGACGATATTTGTATGTTGGGAGTAAAGTCGGATCCCGGCCTTGTTGAAGATCAAGATCACGCTACAGCGCAGGCAGGGCACCGTATTGTTGACAGAGTAAGGTAGGGTCCGAAGGGCAGTTACGATAGAGGAACTTTTGAGCGGAATAGGAGAAAATCTGCTTCTTATCCCTACCTGCTCGAACGAGCTCACGAGCTTACCGTGGTGTGATGGACTGCAGGCGAGCACACTCGGACTATTGAATGCAGCACAGGCGGGGATCGAATCGATGATACGGGTGATTAAGTGTGATGGAAGGAGGAACAATGCAGCCACGTTGGTGAGTGGAGTCTAGGCCAAGCTGTCACCCCCGTTTCGTGATCGCTTAGCGAACTAGCGAACCCGATCACCCGTTTGTCTCACGCATTGGCCTGTCGGATGAGGATAAAATTGAACGTGCCAACCAAGTTTCCTATCCTGAACTTGATCACATTGGTGCACATTCTTCGTTGATAAAGAATGCATACCTACTGATCAAGGAAGTCCAAAGCTAGGTGAGTGTCGAAGTCACGACAAACAAGTACCCTGCTCACAAGGACCTCGGTGGCACTCCGGAAAGGTCAAAAACAAACGTCGTACTCCATCCAGACGATATCGTTCCTCCACCGGTACGGTATGAGTTCTGCGGTCAAGTACGCCTCTCGATCTGTAAACCTTCCAACTCTTTCTCCGAAGTTATTCTCCGTTCTCCGAAGTTAGTCTCTTATTACCCCTCTGGCTTCATGCTTTTGTCAGCAGCTCTGGTTGGATAAGTAGAAGCTCCTCACCTCCTATACCAAGGAAGAAAGAAACTCGGCCAACATGTCTTCAGGCAAAACCGTTCTCATCATCGGTCCAGGCTTCATCGGCTGGAACGTGCTCGATCTCCTGGTTGGCGAAGGCTACATCGTGGCAGGCTACGCTCGTCGTCAATCACATGCGGATGGCCTCAAGGCTTCTGGTGCATCGAAAGTCGTACTCGGAGATCTCGACGACAGGGCAAAGATTACTGAGCTAGTAACGCAACACGACATCATCATTCATACGGCCACCGCCGACCATCTGCCTTCAGTCGAGGCTGTCTTGGACGGGCTGAAAGCGGCTGTGCGTGATGGCAAAGGCGAGGGACGGATCTTCATCCATACGTCCGGCACCAGTGTCTTCGACGATGGAGCTATGGGAAAGTTCAAGGGCGAAAAGATCTATCGTGATGATCGACCAGACGAGATCGACGAGGTAGCTGATACTGCCATACACAGAGAGATTGACTTAGCGATAGTCAAAGCTGCGAAAGGAGATCTTGGTAAAGTGGTCCGCATGGGTATCATGATACCTCCACTAATCTATGGATGTAAGTTTGGAACATGAATCACGCCAGGGCGGCATACTGACATCATGTCCAGGGACACACGATCGAGGAACAATCCAGATGCCCACTCTTGCTCGATTTGCTCTCAAGCATGGCTTCGTACCCATGATCGGCCAAGGACTTGGTGTAGAATCCAACATCCACGTTCTCGATCTAGCACGAGCCTACATCACTCTACTACACCACCTAGAGAACAATACACCGGAAGCTGCCAACGAGAACGTCTACTACTTCTGCGAGTGCACTGATGACGATGAGCCATCATGGTACGATTACTCAAAATTTATAGGCGAGAGCCTACACTCAGCTGGCAGAATCAAGGATCCCGAGCCGAAAGAGCTCGAAGATGAAGCACTGTGGAGGGATCTCTTTGGCAGCTGGACACCCCCGATTGTCGGGATGAACTCCAGGAGTCGTGCAGTAAGGCTGCGAGAGCTGGGTGGGCAACCGAAGGAGAAGGACTGGAAGAAGAGTTTCGTGGAAGACGAATTACCTAACATCCTTAAGGCGGTTTGAGAGCAATTTCAGAAGATAGCGGTTTGGAAAGCCGTCTTCTGCCTTTACCAGACTACATAGCACTAGATCATGTATTTCGTAGAGGCAATACATCCTTACACCCATTCTGCTCAGCGAACGGGTCATTACTCGGATCCGTAACCCGCACGTGCTATTCAAACCATCAGCATTGCTCTGAACAACGAGAACAAACCATAAACAAACCTCAATAATATCACAAACCTTCTGCGCAACCTCCTCCCCATAGATCTTCCCCACCAACGCCGCCATTCCATCTATCCCCGCCGTAACCCCAGAAGTCGTCCACACCCTACCACTCTCCACCCACCTCGCATTCGCCACCCAATGCGTCTTCGGCCCATCAGGCGTCACCCTCGTCCAAGCCCGCTTATTCGTCGTCGCACGTCGATCGTCCAAGACACCTGCTCGGGCGAGGAGGTCTGAGCCGGTGCAGATGCTGAAGACGTACTTGAGAGGGGCGTGGCCGCTGGCACCGTTGAAACGGTCGCGGATGAAATCGAGGAGGTGTCGAAGCTCTTCGTTGGTACCTGTGGTTCCGCGTCCGCCGGGAATGATTAGGACGTCTAGGGGTGGTGCATCATCCAAGGAGTGCGTTGGCTTGTATAGCTGGTTGCCTAGGAAGTTTTGGCCGACACCGGGAGACACGAGATCTTTGTTGGGCGTAATGACGCTTAGGTTGATCTTTGAGTCGACGAAGTAATTTGAAAGGACATTCAGAACTTCGATGGGTCCTGCTGCGTCGAGCACTTCGAACTGAGGGAAGAGCAGGAGTCCGTAGGACTGGGGGACGTCCTTGTCGTCTTGTTTGTCCGCCATGGGAGCTCGACCTCAGTATTACGCTTATATGTTGAAGCCGGACTACTGCTGCTTGATATATCTACGCCATGTTGATAGTTTTAGCGAGTAGAGCTTACTTATTGGTCGCCCTTTCACATGCGGGGACCAGCTTGTAGCTGCCTCATTCGACAGTCACCATCTTGGCGAGCACATTGTTGGGGAGCTAAATCTCTAGGCTGCATATGTGTTTAGTACAGATTACTTAGGGTACAAATATAGCCCTACAATCCTTTGACAGCCGCAAGATACGTCTTCCCACTCGCGGTCAACTTCCCGTCCTTAGTCAACGGCCACACATCCCCCAACCCCTCCCCATTGCTCGGTCCGTATGCCACAACGTGCTTGTTGCCTTCGAAATACTTGACAACGTCCCGGATAAACGTGTCAATCTCTCCTTGATCCGTACACGGTTGCCAGCTCGGCTGATCGTGCACACACGCGAACTCGGCCACCCAAATTGGCTTCTTGTACTTCTGCACGTAGTACTCGATATCCTTCTTCGCTTCAGCAAGGTTCGGCTTGTTGATATGCACGGCTGTGACATCCCATGGACGTGAGATTTGAGCTTTAAACGGTGTGAGATAGTCTTCGTCGTACTGCTTGCACATTGAAGGGGAGCCTAGAATGGTTCCGTGGTTCTTCGCCAATGGTGCGAGGAGAGCGTTCCAGTCTGCCGCGCCCTCTGCGACAGTCATGTCCGACGAGGAGGGGCAAGAACAATCGGGCTCGTAGAAGCCGAACACGATGTCCGGCACATTGCCCTTCTTGACCATTTTCTTGAAGGTTGCCAGCCTATCATCGACAACGGAGCCGCAAGATGAGCCCGAGGCACCCCAGAGCATGCTGACGCCTTTGAGGCCGTGGGAGGAGGGGGTGTTGGGTGTGTAGTCGGAGTACCAGCTGAGCTGGGGCGCGAGTTGGGCGAAAGCTGGAGTGGATTGGATGCCGATGTAGCCTGAGAGGCCGGCTTTGCGGCCTTGCGGAGAAAGATGCTTGTGGGTCAGACCATGGCTGCTGTTCTCAGGTACTGGTTGCGGGTATGCGAGGGTCGATGCCGCGAAAAGGACGGTGGAGAGGAAGAAGATGTTCAACATTGTGTAGAATAGAACAGTTGGCTGCGGGGATGTGAATATGTCGTCAAACAGAAGATAATGTGGTGAGAGACCAGCTCTACTTCGATAACGGATGACAAGAAATGTATAGAGAACGCGAATGTGTTTGTAAGAAAAGAAGAGATGATATGGAGGAGGTACGACACCTTCTTCAATACCCACACATCTTGCCCTGGTCAGCACCCATCTGAGCAAGAGGAGTGATTTGCAGGAACCAAGAATAACGATCAAGGACCGTCTGGATCTTGCAAGTGTAGCAGACTATGAGCTGGGGGCCATGAGAGTTTCATGGCTGCGGCAGAGGATCTGGGTTCGTGGTTTCAGAGCTCTAATTTGAAGGATCATCAGCAAGAAAATGGACCCGGATCTGCGAGCACACAGTAGACACTCCGTGCCCCAGGCTTAAGGAGCTGTCATCCATTCGAGTGTCAGATGGGACCACGCACGATCTGTTGAAGAGACCTCGGGAGTTGTGGGAGGTAGAATTCACGGAGCACTTGGCACAGAGAGGACGCGGTAAAGAACATCATTCGCTATGAACCTCGGGCGCTAATGGACGTCCCACGCTACGCTACACTACACTACACCGTCCCACCGTGCGGACCGCAGAGCGCGTGACGGCTCCGACCGAGCATCCAGCTCGGCGGTGAGCTCTCATACTGGCTGAAATCCCCAAGACGCTACCGGAAGTTCTTCGTAACGCGCTTGGAGCGTCTCGCGCAAGTCAGCTTACTCAGGCCAATTTTCGGGACAAGTATACCATGTCAAATCAGTCGAGAGACGGAGTGAAATGACATGTGAGAGGGCAGATTGTTGCTTTGCCAATTGTTCTGTTGAATTCCAGTATGGTACAGTAGGTGCACCCTCTAAGGTCTAACTACGCAAGCAACACCAGCTTGCCCACTCGTGCATCCCAGAAACCCCTCGCAACCTCAAGTGCTGTGCTTCCCCAATACCTCGCCAGCAGGTTTTGCTGTCCGCCAAAAGGGTGTCAAATATCGACATCGAAAGTAACCTGACCTCAGCCGGGAGCCCCATCTTCCAACCGCATATCGCCAATCTCCATCACCCACCGCCAGTGAACTAACTAACAGCCCACCGCGCCTTCAACCCCTCCGTCCACCGTCCATACAATACCTCCCCAAGCATCCCCACATGCTCCATCCCGGGCTCACTAACCTTCCCAGGCATCTTCTCATCCAACCTCTCCCGCTCAGCATTAAGCGCCTGACTCGACCGCATCTTCTTAAGATGCGGGTTCTGCGGGTTCAACACCAACTTCCCGGGACTCGCTCCCTTCTTCTCCTTCAAAGGCGACGAAGCGAGCGCGTCGCGCTGTCGAGAAGCTTTGGAGGGCGAGGTGGTGGGCGTGACGTCCCTACTAGTTGAGACCTCGGATTCGTGGACGCGGACGCTGCCTTTTTTGTTGGGCGAGGACATGCGCAGGGAGGCTAGTTGGGCGTTTGCGACACGTTGGGGGAGCAGGGCGGAGGCGAGTTTGGGGTCGGATTGGATGCGGTCCATCATGCCGCGGAGGAAAAGTAGTTCGCCTTCTGGGTCGACGTCGTTGAAGTGGGCCCAGGCTTCTGCAACTGCGGCGAGGGCGTCGCGCTTGCTGCGGTCGGCAGTGGCGGCGTGGGCTTCTTGGAAGGCTGGGTCGAGGGATTTGGTGTAGGCGCGACGGCCGAGGATGGACTCTTTGGTCGTCGGTTGCGCGGGAGGCTGCACGTGCTGCTGCGGAGGTGGAGGAGGTTTGTTCTCTGCGTCGCTGTCGAAGATGCTATCTTGCGGCGAGGTTGAGGGTTGCTGGTGGTGTTTGGGAGATGTGGGCTCGTTGTGGGATGAGACGCGCTTGAACTGCCGTACTGTGGACGTGCCATTGCCGAAAGACATGTCGAGTCCCAAGGGCTGCTTTTGAGCCTGAGGGTGTACGGCTGTGTTGCTGACCTTGCGCGCAGTGGCGTTGTTGCCAGAGACTTTCCGGCTCACGCGGCGGGCTGTTGGTGAGGATATCGAGACCTTGCGGGCAGTGATGGCCGACACTTTTCGTACGCTGCTGCTAATCCGTGGCTTGGGTGTCTTGATGGTCGAGATCTCTCGTGTTGGTGTACCAGTAGAAGAGTTGGTGATGTCGCCTAATGGTGCAGCGTCCAGGCTCATGCCTTCCATTGCTGTAGTAGCGTTCTCCATGTCTGATGCATCGCCAGAGGGTATACGCTCGAGCTTGCGTCGCTTGATGGAGTGCTTCGCGATCGTGCCAAATTTGGAGTTCGGTCGGATGGTGTCGAAGACCCATTCGTCGTCCTCATCTGCACTGCTCATCTCCCTCAAGGTCTCCTCGTAATATCGGTTGTCTCTATCACTCATTCTTCCACTCTGCTCAAACGTCTTTGTGCGTTGTACGAGCTCCTGCAGCACCTCAGTCTTGCCAGCACGACGAATGAATGCGTGCTTCAGCAGTATCTTGGCTGAGGGACGCCTTTCCGGATCCTTGTTCAGACACAGTGCAACAAAGTCTTTGAACTCCTTGGTGAAGCGACTGCCTTCCAGCCTCGGTGGCTTCTCTTTTGGTATCAGAAACAGCACCTTCATGGGGTGCACATCACTTCGTGGCGGTTCTCCTAACGCCATCTCCATGGCTGTGATGCCCAGTGACCAGATGTCGGCGTGAAAGTCGTAGCCTGCCTCCTGAATGACTTCCGGCGCCATCCAGAAGGGTGTCCCCACGAAAGTCAGGCGCTGCGACTTGATGTTCGTCAACTGTGCTGCCACGCCAAAGTCTGCGATCTTGACCTGCCCACTCTGGCTGAGCAGAATATTGGCCGCCTTGATATCCCGATGTATCTTTCCAGTCGAGTGCAAGTAATCCAGCCCTTGTAATAGCTCTCTTAGGATGATGCCAATGTACCGCTCTTCCATTGCGCCAGGTTTCAAGAGATCCAAGCAGCTGCCGCCGCCGAGATATTCCATCACAATCCATAGCTTCGTGCCGCGCACGAAGGAGGTTCGGTATGCGGTAACATATGAGGAGGAGCAGGTAGCGAGCAGGCTGATTTCCTGTTGGATTTCGCGGATGTCGTCGTCGCTGCCTTCGAGGTCGATATGCTTGATGGCCACTGTCTCGCCGGTCGACTTTTGGAGGGCGCGGTAGACGATGCCGAAGGAGCCGCCTGAGTACACACAGCATTAGCCTTGATTACGATATAGCATAGGATGTAGGGCTCCAACTCACTGCCCAGCTCCTCCAACATCTGGTAGTCGTCCGCCATGCTGCTCGAGTTGCGCTCTGGAGAGCTGGGTCACTGCAGTGTTTACTACTTCGAAGTCGTATGTCAGCTCCACTCAAAGTCGCAACGTAACGATGTGGCAAGTTGGCAGTGCGATGTGAAGGATGAATGCATAGAGATATCTGCAAGGCTCAAAGGGGTATCTGCTGGTCATGTAGGATGATGTAGTCGGCCGCCGGTCTGCTGGCCATTGACCATGTTGACTGAAGGCCCGAGCGCCTATAGCAACCGGAAGCTGTAGCTGAAGCCGAGCCGACATGGTTATACTATTCACTTCATCTCTTGAACTCATTATTGATACTGAGCACCATTGCTCCGTAGATATCACAACAGGTGCCACCTTGTAGATGAGTGACTGTATATCATGCGCCATACCAACCATTGAATGCTCGAGTCCGAAGGACACCACCACACAATACAACAGTCCCGACAGATCGTCTGAAACACCCTGACTCGCCAGCTTCGGCTAGCCATGATCTCGGTATTGGTGCGAGTCTTGTCTTGACAACGGACAACGATAAACCCAGATGTCGCTCTATGATCATGCTCTCGAAATACCGCAGTCGTTAGCAAGCGCTGATCTTCACCGGCCGACCAATTATGCAGATCCGTCGACCCGGTGCCAACCACAACAGCTCTGTCAGGCCTCCACAACATCTTCATGCTCTCAAGACCACTACTCGCAAGACGACCTCCTCAGAGTCTCACCCTCCCATCCGCCAGATCTTGCCACTCCTGCTTTCCAAAGGGCTCATACGAGTCCGCGCCTGGTCGCAACCACAAGAAGACATCATCTCCACCCTCCTTCTCCTCTGTCCCAACCTTGTCTGGATCTACTCCCTCCTTCCGCAGAGGCACCTTGTTCTGCTTGTGGTTATGGATATGCGAGCTCCGCTGCACAATCCGCAAGAACACCGGAACCGCATATCGAGGCAAAGAGTTGCGTGCATGACGCACGATGTCCGTCCAGTCCGGGTTGGGCTCGCTCAGAACCACTGCAGCACAACCGGCTCGACCTTCGTGGCCGGGCACAGTGACGCCGTATACGTTCGCCTCTACGATGTTGGGATGGTGACCGAGTGCCAATGCCACCTCAGCGGTGGATACGTTCTCCGATTTCCTGGAGGAGAAGCATTAGCACAACCATCCCCAGATGTCAAAGCCTCGAAAAAGCAAGGTACGTACCACCGATAAGTATCCCCCAACCGATCCATAAAGAACCAATGCCCATCCGGACTCCTCCTCAGCGCATCTCCACTCCTAAAATACAAATCTCCCTTCTTGAACACATCCCTCGCGAACCGCTTATTCGTCGCTTCCTCATTATTCCAATACCCACCAAACGCATCTTTGCTCGGCACAGCGACGATCATCTCCCCACCCTCTTCGTAAGGCATCCGCTGCGCAAAGCCAGTCGCTGGGTTCCGCCATATATCACCAGAATCCGTATCCACTCGGACAGGAATATACGTATTCCGCAGCAAATACCGGAACAAGCCACCATGATGTCCCACGCAACCACTGAGATACGGTCCCCGGGCCCAGACGACTAGGGCAAAGACACCTTCACTGGAGTTGAAGAACTCGGACACTTCGGGAATGTTAAATCGATCCTGGAATTTTTTCCATACATCCGGTCGTAGACCATTCCCGTAACAATTCCGCAACTTATGCGCCCGTTCCAACGGATGCGGCGGCGCAGCAAGCAGATACCGCGCGGTCTCGCCGACGTAGATGAACATCGTGGAGCCGGAGTAGTAGATATCCGGCCAGAAATTCGAGACAGAGAAGCGAGGCGCGATCGCTACCCCGACACCGCTGAACAGCGCCGCGGAGGAAGTGATCAGGCCTGTTCCGTGGTACAGAGGCATAGGGCAGTACCAGCAGTCCTTGCCCGGTTTGGCGCCGAAGCTGGGGCCGAGGTGTGCGCCTGCGAGATGGATCCGGCCTACGGTGAACGGAGCACCTTTCGGTAAACCGGTGGTACCACTGGTGTAGATGAGCGCGTAAGGCCAGGCGCCCGTCATACCGTTCCTCAACTCATCCGGCGGCCGAACCACAGGTAGTGAGGCAATGCTCCGCTTCAACCCATCATCCAACGTCACGATCCTTGCCCCCGCGGCCTCAATCTCCCCTCTACTACCCTCAATGCGCCGCTGACAGTCTGCGTCAGTATCAACGATCAGGAGCTTACTATTCGCAACCGCAAGACAATGCATCAGCGCCTTGCCTTCAAGATTATAGTTGATCATCGCCGGCCCGGCGCCGATGGCCAGGGTAGCGAACATGAGCATGAGAAACTCGGCGGAGTTGTGGAGATAGATGGCCACGAGGTCGCCGGGCCCGATGCCTTGGTCGAGCATCCATTTGGCGAGTTGGAGGGTGTAGTCGTGCACTTCGCGGTAGGTCCAGCTGCGGTCGCGGGTCCAGATGGCGCGGTGGGTGGGCAGGCGGTGGCAGGTGGATTCGAGGAAGTACCAGGGTGATAACTTATCTGCTTTGACTGGGGGAGGGTTAATGAGGACTGTTGAGAGGGGGGAAGGCGAGCGAACCTCTTCGGTTGTACTCTCGCTCGGCTTTCTTGAGGCTGCGGATGACATTAGCGTCCCGTCGTATCTGGTATTTGCCGTCAAGGTAGGCCGCTGCAGCAACACCTCCCGCCGCTGCTGCTACTGTAGTGACAGTCAGTCCCTTTAACTTTGAACTTCGGCCGTGGTACTCACCCAAGGCCATAGCTAACTCTTTAACCTAAATCCTGTTCTAGGGCTGTAAGAGATGTCTAGCTGTATTTATGCCCCCAAGTCGCTATTTGACAGAACGAACAGATCTTTAACGATGCACCTAACGATAACAATAGTCACCAAGCTATAGTCTATCAGTAGGTCGGAACGAAATGTGTAAGAAGTTGAGACTGCTACCGACCTCGCGGAGCGGGACAACGCCAACCACCGACAACCGCGGTGACAAGATGCCGAGGTCAAAACATCCACTCTGCATATAGCAGGAAGAAAGAGTGTTTGAAAAGGTCTTTGAAGTCTGGTTATCAATTCACTATCTGGGAGATACGGGATGGACACCATCTACAGCTTCTTTCACAGTCCAGCCACCATATGCTGTCGTGCTCAGGTCTTCGATTTGACCTTCTGCTACACTATGCCTCCTGCTCACTGCTCTTCTCCAATTCAACCTCCGTAGCACTGAGTTTTCGAATATGATTGTGGTCTTCGTTCTCAATCGCAGCAATCCGAGCGCCAGTTCCGGTAGTCTTGTACGAGGCGAATTGCCATCCCCATCGTAATTTGGCATCGAACAGCTCATCAACCTCCTCCAGAGATCGACCTTTGAGCTCTGGAATAAGGAAGAGGCCGAAGAAGACCAGTATCAAGGAAGTTGCAGCGAAGAACCAGGCAGTTCGCGCACCGAAACCTGCAGAACCGGGCTCTACGTCCATGAGGTAGGGCTGTACATCGTTAGCAAGAACACTCGACAAAACACAGAGTCTTGGTAGTCATGGCTGATTCACTCACTACAACGCTCGTAACAAGAATCGCAGAAGCCATATTAACCACCCCAGAGGTCGCCAACACCTTCCGTCTCATCTTCACACCTCCGATCTCCGCTCCAATCACGAACGCATTCGAGACGCTCCAGCGACTGAATGTCTGCACCAGGATAACGCTCGCAATTATAGCGTTAATAGATCTTGCGTCCGTCGGAATATTGGTACCACTTCCTCCCACCTCGGCGATCACGGTGAGAAAGATGAAGCAGAAGAAGCCACCTAGGGTAGCGAAGATCCTCCTGCCGAAGTAGTCGTATCCGATGATCTGGAACAGGCAGCTGACGACCTGGAGACTGTTGCCAATCACGATGTACGTGAAGGACTTGCCTGCTAGGCCTACCGAGACGTATAGGGTCGCAGCGTAGCTGTTGAAAAGCACGCCTAGGTCAGCAGGTTACCAGAAGCATACTCAGTACCAAAGCTTACCTGTTACAGAACTGTACGCCCGAAAATTGTAAGAATACGAACAGGGACCAAGCCAGCCAAGTTCGACGAAGCATGTTTCCTCGGCACAGGTCCATCCAGCGTCCCTCGCGATTGGTGCCAGCAGCCTCTTGGATGGACAGCTCGATATTATCGATCTCCGCTCTCGTGAAGCCGTTGTCGACGTCTCGCCGAGGACGGAGTTTGTTGAGGCTTTGTAGCGCTTCTTCACGTCTGTTCTTCTGCACTAGCCAGCGAGGAGATTCCGGTGTAAACCAAACCAAAGTGAGGATGACGGCAGCTGGGATTAGTTGTACGCCTTGCGGGATCTGATCCATGCCCGTTAGCCGGCCTTCACACAAGGCAGCCCTCTCTAGTGATTATTCAGGACTGAGAATATGAGACGTACAAGCCATCCGCGATCTCCCGTCTCGGTTGCAAAAGCTCTGCTCATGCCGGCACCCCACAGATTGCCGAGGGCGTTGAAGAGGATCATGGATCCAGCGAGAAGACCTCGAGTGCTTGCTGGGCTGATCTCGGAGTTGTAGTGGGTGACAACCATCTCAGCAAGGCCGGTTGCTACTACAGTATGTTAGATCGAAGACAAGTGGACTGGTAGATAGTATGACCTAGGAGAGGGTGCTAGATACCATATGCGAGGAACCGTCCTGCTGTAAATTGGCCCCAGGAGCCAGTGAACTTGCAAGTGAGCTCAACTGAACGATTGGTCAGTCTCGTCATAGGGATCAAGTTGTCGTACTCACTGATCACCGCAATCACCTGAACGATAGCAAGCACGATCATCGTCAGTTTGTAACCCAGTAGATCCGCCACGTTGCTAGACAGAAATGCTCCAAGTGCCTGTCCAGCGAATGGTATCGAGTTCATGGCCGCTTTAGTCGACGATGGCAGCGCATACGTATCGGTAGTGGCATCGTACTTGCCGAACTTCTTCGTGAAGGAAGGCAGTGCTTGGAGCGAGCCGAAAGAGCCAGTGTCGCTGTTCAAGTGTCATCGATGTGTGGTGTAGGTTACGATGGCCACTGCTACTTACATTCCATACAAGATGGCACCGAACAGGTATACGCAGACGGTGAAGAGTAGATAGGGCGTCACGGCCCGATACTTGGAAAACATGGCGAGGTTGTCCAGAAGGTATGCTCTCCAGGAAAGTTAGTATCCTGGGGTTCCTTGAGGCTCTTATACTGAGCTCTTCCTGCGTTCGGGCTGTCGCGATTCGAGGTCTCAAGAGCCGCATTGGTGGCCTTTCTGGACGTCATGTTGCTAGGATGCGTGGAGATTGATCACCGTATACGCTGTCTAGCAAGCACGCAATTCGCGTTGGTAAACTTTCTTTTCCCATCGAGCCACGTGCGGAACTCGCGTAGAACCACGTGTAGCGACAGCAGACATCAGGAGTATGATCAGCACGGCAAGCTGTCAAAAATCGTGCTCGCCAATGGTGATTGCTTGATGCTGACCCCGAGCCTGTGTCGATGGTGTCCGATCTCTTGCGAGTGAAGGTACGAAGCTGAAGCTGCGGAACGATCTCCGGTGACCAGACGACGATCCGCCATATGACTTCTGCCGGACCAGCTTACTAGTCGTCCTACCAAACGAAATAACTTCCCATCAAAGTGCGACAGTGTTCTTCTCCAAACGACCATTCCGTCAATATGTGCGTTGCTATCGAGCACCAGCCGGCTCCGGAATCATAAATCGCCGCATGCCGCTCACTACGGCCGTACACCCGCTGGCAACCTCGTGCCGGGGCTCGCGGAGCTTCTTTACGCCTACAGTAACATTGATCCAGTCAATTGTCAAGTATGAGCCTATAAGGGCTGTAACAATAACGATGGCCAAGATCTCGAATCCTGATCGACCCGAGAGACTCCTATGTCGCAGCAGCGTTAACTCGAGTATAAGTATGTCGGGATGCCATGATTGTATTGACGTGCATCCGCATTCGAAAAGTGCTTTTAACTCGCCTGCAACTCTTATACGCTTGGAAAGGCAGACAGCATGAAGTACAATCCCAGCAAAGATATCCCCAACCTGTCGGGCAAAGTCATCCTCGTTACCGGAGGTTAGCAGTATCAGTGTGGTGCTGCAGAGGGTCGATGATCATCCTAACATCCTTTAGGTACCTCTGGCATTGGAAAAGCCTCTGTTCTGGAACTAGCGAAACACAGACCAGCCCACATATACTTTACTGGCCGAAACGCGCAAGCAGCGGAAGAGGTTGTCAGAGAAGCAAAGCTCGGCGGAAAAGATGTAGTAGTTACCTTCATCAAATGCGATCTTTCTGATACGCGAGAGAATATCCGAAAGGCGTTCCAGGATCAGTTCAACTCGTCCCGGCTTGACATCCTGATAGCGAATGCTGGAGTCATGGCCGTTCCAGAGGGCTTGAGTGTCGAGGGATTCGAGATACAATTCAGTTGCAACTACGTCGGGCATGCCATCATACTACAGCTCCTGCGTCCGCTCATGGTGCGAACAGCTGAGGCGCATACAGATGCCGGTGTACGCCTGGTCGTACTGAGTTCATTCGGCCACACCATGCACCCTCCCGGCGGCATCGAGTTCGATAAGCTGAGAACGCCCGACGCCGGGTCAAAGTGGCGGCGCTACGGCCAAAGCAAGCTCGCGGACATTCTCCTGGCTAAGAGCATGGCGAAACACTACCCTCAGATTACCAGCGTATCGCTCCATCCAGGTCTGGTGAAAACGCAGCTTGCGAACAGCGTTGATGGATCGTTGATCTCCGGTGCCCTGAAGCTGATGAGCTGGTTGCCGTTGTATTCCAGTCCATTAGAGGGGGCATACAATGCGCTGTGGGCGGCAACGGCTCCAAAGGCTCAAATAGCGAATGGGGCGTACTACGATCCTGTGGGAAAGAAGGAAGCAAAGAAGGGGCAGTCTGGCGGTATGGCGGATATAGCGAGAGATGCGGACTTGGCGGACAGGCTGTGGCAGTGGACTGAGGAGGAGCTGAAGGGATTGGAGGCCTTGTCCTTCAAGTGAACCTATTACGCATATTGCTTGTATTACATTCCGCTCCGTTTTGACTCCTTTTCGATAGTCTGCTGTTGTGGTAGGAGTGATGTTCGGTTGCAAGAGTGCAGGAGAATCCGGGAGTCCATCGAAAGGACATCCGAACCGGCTAACCCAGATGGGGTTCTTCGCCGCTGCCTGCGATAATGCTCCCCAACTCCTTCTGCTACGAAATCAGTTACCGCACATTTTTCCTGTTTCATCAGATACACTCACAGTCAGCGGGCATTATGGCGTTCCCAGGCGGTATGATGGGGAGCCGCCAGGAGGGCATGGACCCGGAGCAGGCGCAACAGATGCAGATGGTCAAATACGTGAGTACCACGAGAGCCACATCTCCAGTGGATGCTGAGAACCATACAAGATGCAAGCAGCAATGGAGTCCTGTCCGGTCAAGACTGGAATAGCTGGAACTATGGGGTTTGGATTGGGAGGCATGTTCGGTATCTTCATGTCGAGTATGCGCTACGACACTCCTATGTCACACGGTCTCCCCGGCGGCGTCGGCACCATCTCAGATCTACCGGTCCGCGAACAACTTCGACACGGTTTCAAGGATATGGGCAAAAGCGCTTTCAGCTCAGCGAAGAACTTCGGATACATTGGTGCGCTATTCGCAGGATCAGAGTGTGTCATTGAAGGATATCGAGCCAAGAACGATCTGGCAAACGGCGTCGCGGCTGGTTGCTTCACGGGAGGCTTTCTAGCGAAGAGTGCCGGCCCGCAGGCTATGGTGATCGGCTGCGCCGGTTTCGCAGCGTTCTCAGCAGCGATCGATGCCTATATGCGCCAGCCGAGTGACGACAGAGCTGCCGATCCGATCGTTTGAAAGACCAGCCCTGCGAAATACCTAGACGACAAACATACCACAATGTCCTGAAAGAGCGCACCATGCTGCATGGCTATTTGCGTAACTGCGCGTGCGGACACGAGCTCCACTGTGCCGTGCGGAGTCGCGCGATGAGCACTCAACCAGACGACAGACGATGCAAGCCGCTTGGACAACATGCATGTTGAGGCGATGCACGCGATTTGGTTGGAGATGGCACTCGGTCGCTACTTCCACGCACTTTCAATCTTCACTCACCGACCCACAAACCGGAGGACAGGATGCCAAGGAACTGGAAAAGGCGTAACAGATCGAGAGCCCCATGATGCTCAGGCCTGCCGATGCCATATCGCTTGGCAGCACCGACATCAGTCGGTTGGCCAAGTGATCGACGACTTGGTCCATGTCACGATAGCTAGCGTCGATTAGCATACAACTGTGATCGACAACCAGCCAGATGTTCGGTGCAATTCGGTTTTGTGACATGGTTTTCACGCCATTTATCCACTACAGTAGTTACGCGTGCGGTTCCAGATGGACGCCACCTTTGATAGAATGATAAATCTCCTGGAAAGCGCCGCTCAACCATGCTTGACAGCAGTTTGCCTCGGTTTGGCACGAATGCAGACTGTATACCGTGCCGGGTGGTGGGTCTGCTTCATTGGCGCCTTCGGCCAAATCGTCTCCATACTTGTGCCACGAGGAATAAAGGCTAATATGCCAACAGGCCGGTACCTTCGTAACGCTATCACCATCAGCCGCATCGAACGCGTTCGACAACCACGTCTAGACGGGAATTAAATTAACAGGACCCTTCGACGAACACATCCACTGTGTCATGCCTCTCGATGCGGCTCAGATACTTTAGCCGACGAATCGTGGAGACCACGCTACGCCCGTTCCTGGTCACTCGCATGGCTTGCGGGGGTCTCATCCACGCCCGGCAAATCGATCAAGCATCGCTTGCCTCCTTGTTTCCCTTCTTCTTACCAAATAAGCTTCACACACGTGGCTTGTGGTGTCTTGACATTGCTTCATTCATTTATCCGGGACTCGATGTCGAGGAAAAGGACATTTGATGTGGCGTTGATGTATCGAATGTCGAGACCTATATACTTGCCACAACATCAACTAGCCTGGACAGGATGTAAGTATATTCGTGGCTCATCTTTCTAGTCGTCTTCCTTTCCATCCAAACACCTCTCCTTCGAACGCTATCATGTCTATCCGCTCTCTGGCACGGTCGCTGCTTTGGCGGCCACCGCGTTTGCTGCACTGGCACCGGCGAAGACCACGGGTCCTTCAGCGACTACCACGACACTCCTTGCGACGGCCACCAGCAAGACCTCCGGCCTCAACGATGCCGCGAAGACCGCTGGCAAGCTCTGGTTCGGTACCGCGGTCGACATCCCTGGCACCGGCGAGGCCCAGGACCAGTACTACATGAGGGAGTTCCAGTCACCTCACGACTTCGGAGAAGCAACTCCGGCTAATATAATGAAGGCCCGTAGACGCTGTCGTGCTTAAAGATCGATCAAAAACGATAACTTCTATATCAGTTCGAATATACCGAGCCCCAGCAGAATTCTTTCAACTTTACCGGCGGCGACTACTTCCTCGACGTTGCTGAGGCCGCTGGCAAGCAGGTTCGCTGCCATAACCTGATCTGGCAGTCCGAGTTGTCTGACTGGGTCACCAGCCCAGCTGTGCCATGGACCAACAAGACTCTCTCCAAGGTGCTTGTCAACCACGTCACCAAGCTCGTGGAGTACTTTGGCGATCGTTGCTACTCGTGGGATGTCGTCAATGAGGCCTTTGCGGACTCTCCGGCCGGAGATTACCAGAGCAATATCTGGTACGTTAATTTGATGGGTGGAAGTGCTCTCCACCACAGCATCAAGCACTATGCGGCGCTCTGAGATCTTCCATCCCTGCTCCCTTGTTTGAGACACTTGCTAACCATTCTATCCATCATTATAGGTACAACACAATCGGTGCCGAGTACGTCCCAATGGCGTTCGCGGCTGCCCAGGCTGTGATCAAGAAGAACGGCCTCAAGGTCAAGCTGTACTACAACGACTACAACATTGAGTCGCCAGGCGACAAGACCACCGCTGCTTTGAACTTGGTTTCCCAGCTCAAGGGCCGTGGTATTCAGATCGACGGTGTTGGTCTTGAGAGCCATTTCATTGTTGGTACGCATAACTTCATTTTTGTCAATCTTCTCGTAGTCATCGTCTAACCAGAATACCACAGGCGAGACCCCAAGCTACCACGCCCAGCTTCAAACCAAGAGAGCCTTTGTCAAGCTCGGCGTCGACGTTGTTATCACCGAGCTTGATGTTCGCGCTAACCTTCCACCAACCGAGGCTGAGCAAGTCTAGCAAGTGCAGGACTACTACGACTCTGTCAAGTCATGCGTGGATGTTGCTCGCTGCGTCGGCATCGTTGTCTGGGACTTTGATGACACTTACTCTTGGGTCCCGGGCACCTTCACTGGACAGGGGTACGCAGATCTCTTCCTCCAGCCGCACGGCGCGAACAAGCCGCTTGTCGGGAAGGCGGCGTATGATGGTGTGCTTGAGGCTTTGACTGGTGCTGCTGAGGGAGTGTAGACTATGCGTGCTCGCCGAAGGGATTTGCTGTTTAGATATGCATAGTGAAAAGTGGTTATCTTGTATGTTCTTTGACCGATATCGTGATCTTGTGAAAGCTCTCCCCCATTATACTTGTGGTGACTGCATATGCCCGCACCAAAGTATTGTTAACCTTGAGAGAGGACTCAGAGGAAAATTCGAAGAACGGGAACATATTCAGCTCAGGGTCAGTCGGCACAGTGTCTTGCGGAGCTTGCAACAGTGTCAAGGCTATGTCGTCCGTGGACACAAAAATAACAAGGTGGAATCTTATCGGTCCATCGCATACCACATGCCCTATACAGAGTTTTCCAGGTTCCCACTCAGTGTCACGTTCATCGGTCTTAGAGTCGAATATCCTCTGGTCGGTCCACCGCCATGGTGGATAGTGCTGTGTGAAGTGAAGAGACCGACCTTGGTATCCGGGGGCTGGAGACAACCACGTCTTCAACACCTTTCGTGGTGTTTGGAATGGGCTCGCTTCGAGGCTATGTCTCAGGATCACGATCAACCTATACTCAGCATTCTCCAAAGTATCAATGGGTAGCTGATACGTTCTCCTTCGGGTACCGAGTAGCTCCACTTGCAAGCCAATGGAGAACACTGTGGACGTGGAGAGCAGTCCTGGGACATCGTCGAGTTCGCTCCGATGATTGTCGCAGGTGGAGAGAACCAGGGCAAGTGGACTAGTATAGTCGTCTTTGTACTTGCAGTTCAGGATTGCGAAATAGACGTTTCTTTTGAACCAGTGCTGATGTAATCTCAAATGAATTTTGAGGCCTTGGTTGGTCAACTGATAAGAACTGTCGTCTTCCATCTCACGCCACCAATCGATAGCTGGTTCGTCGGCAAAGTCGTCTGGCGAAGTTGCCAGGAGGGAAGTCTCGGAAAACGGATCTCGAGGACGATGCAAGAAGATGGAATGATCGACAGATGTCCTTATAATCTCTTCCTGGAGCCTGGTGAACGCTGTATCGCCCTCGCCATAAAGAAGCGGCATGTTGACATTGAAGATACCTGGTAGCGAATAGGCACGATCTTCAACCCTTGTAGTCTTCCTGTGTGCCGCCCAGGACATTTTCCTAGATACGCTGTAGGTTGAGATGGCATTGCGAGACTCCAGTGCTTTGTGGTCGATTTTGGTGATGCTTGCCAATACCTTAGTTAGCTCGGATCGAGAAGCGATACGGTTCCAGCCAAAGTCGAAGAAGATGACCTCTCTGGGTGCAAGCAGCTCCTGCAGCGCCCAGCCGCGGGTGAACCATCTACAACGCCGCAACAGTTCTTGATATATCTGTTCACGCTGCGACGCATCGGAAAGTGACGATCGGTAGTTCCACTGAGTGGCGAAGTCGTCTCCGATAACTGTAAGTCTTCGAGAAAGGCGTAGCATATTTCTGCAGCGTAGTACCATCTGTACATCGAATTAATTGACTCAGTGAGCTCCGCGGAGCTCGTCTTGTTTATGCAACAGGTGTCGACCCATGCGTGTGAGATGCCGTCCTCGAGAGCTTGCTTGCACGTTGCACTGATCTTCCGATAGCCCTTTCGAAGTTCCAGGGAGTCCGCATTCTTGACCATGTCCTGGAAGGAGATCTCGTCGTCGCTCCATGTATGCGAGAGTATGGCATAGCGGACACTTCTCTTGTCGACAACGTATTCGAGCTTTCTCGTTCGTGCGTTGAGCAACCACATTCTTCATGGATGGCTTACTGTGCAAGGTGGAAGTAATGTCTCACCTACCAAGAGCTCCAGGAGTCGTCTGTGGTGACGCAGGATGCAGGTATCTCTCCAACTCTGAGCTTCGTCGGCTATCATTGATATCGTAACACCTGGCACCATGGCCAAGAAGAGACGCGACGGGTTGCAGACGCGACGGAAGGTTCACGTGATGACGTACCAAAAGAAGACTAGTTTTAGCTCGACTTGGCGTCATGTGAAACCAGGTTTGCAGCCGCCTCTCTTCTTCGACATTTCTTTACATCCTTACATTGACACTTCGAGTATAGTACTCCAACACAATGCGGAACATCATTGGCCTTATGACCCTAGCGGTTTTTGGAACAGTCCATGCGGTAGAGCAGCGACCACTTGGCTCGCAAATCGTCCGGAAACCTGACACGGGAGTTGGCCACTTCAGCGAATGGAGCCGGAACAGCAAGAAGCAATTCCTGGTCGACTGGCAATCGGACAAAGTAGACCAGTGGATAATCGTTATGGGAAACGAGGGCGGCGACCTGGACTCGATCACTTCTGCTCTTACCTGGGCGTACCACTTGGAGCACAAGTCACAAATAATCTCGGAGCCGATGAAGGTCATCGCCCTCCTCCAAACTCCATCAGACCAACTGGATCTTCGCCCGGAGAACAAACTCGCTCTGGACGATTCTCGCATGAATAGCGAGCACCGCGATTTGCTCAACATCAATGAACTGCCCGAGGACATCGAAACGCTCAGCCGCAGAATCAAAGGCATTGTTTTGGTAGACCACGCAGAGCCGCTTCGAAGGTGGAAGGATGCTAAGGTTCTTAGTATCTTCGATCATCACGTGGATGCTGGAGCCGCCCCGGATGCTAGCCCTCGTATTTTCGAGAAAGTGGCTAGCTGTACCACACTCGTAGCGCGACAGATGCTGGATGAGCTCGAGCAACTCGATGAAGAGTACCACATGCCACATGAGCTGCTCCAACTCATCCTGGGTGCAATCGCAATCGACTCTGACGGCTTGAACCCGGACAAAAGCACCGGCACCGATAAAGCTGTGTCGAAGCGAGTTCTGGATCGCAGTCGCTGGGCCGACAAGGATCTCGACGATGTCATGGGCGATCTAGACGAGAAGCTTGGCGATGCCAAAAAGGATCTTGACGGCATGGGACTGCGCGATCTGCTACGAAGGGATTGGAAAGGCGATTTCGTTGACACTCCGTCACCACGAACACCCACGGTCCACCTTGGTTTTGCGTCTATCCCAATCGGGATGGACGAGCAAATCAAGCGGACCGAGTGGGAAGAACCCTTCAACTGGTTTGTGATCCACGCAGCATGGACCGCTCAAGTCGGCACCGATATCAGCATATCGCTGAGCAAGTACAAAGTCAAGGATGAGGACGGCAAGAAGAAGAAGATCCGTGAGATCGTTCTCGTCGTACGAGACGATATACGAGTCGACGATGATCAGGCCAACGAGCTGTTCGATGTTGTATTCCGCGCGATTGAGGAGGACAGGAACCTCAATGTTACGGCGTGGCACGGTGCGGACAAACTGAGGAGGCGTCAGATGGTGTGGCAGCACGAGTACGAAGAGGGGGGTAGGAAGTATGTGCGGCCGCTTGTGGAGAAGGCAGTGAAAGGTTGGAAATAGCTTTATTGGTATCAATATGCCCTGTATAGGTGTTAATATGCCCTGTATATTTACAGCCTCCAGTGTGCCGTGTATCCACCAGCTCCGTCCTGCGCCTTTGCTTAAGCATTATGGTGATTCTTTCCATAGAGATCCGAAGATCACGCACTAACGTGGTGGTGTCTGGATGCGTCCACTGCCTCGATCTTCCGGTACTGGTGTCAGGTTGTCTCATTACTGCCCTGGTGCATTTCCGTTGACTGGCCATCCGGGCTGTGGCGTTGACAGTCTCTCATAGTTCCCGTGTGGGGTGTTGAAACCTACTGGCGAATGATCTCGCGATGTTTCTGGTGATGGAATCTGATATTTGGGCAGTAAGTGGTCCTCGCCCAGTCGCCCACGAGGTTGAACACCTGCTCGCTTCCAGCCTTTCCGTGTCTTGCGGCTCGGAAGATTCGATTCCTTGCCGGGCATCATTCGTCCCGGGTGGAAGACGTTATACAGCACTAATGCGATCAACATTACCGTAGAGTCGAGGATGTATTGATAGACTTCGTGTTTCGGTATGGTCGATTTGAGTCCATTGCTGTATTCAAGGAGGCGGAACTAGTTTGTTTGAAGAGTCTCGTCAGTGCTCTGTTTCTTTCCGTTGAGAATCGGTTGCTTCAACTTACGATGATGCGGACAGTGATCAGAGTGACGACTGCGTACTCGACGTACAACAGCAGCAATCCCCTGGATCGCTCAGGCGTGGGTGCTTCCATCCGGAGCTTCTTATGTAGACGGATGGCAAGCCCAAGGAAGACAAAAATGCAGAGCTGTTGGAACCCGACTCCTCCCATGTAGATGTGCAGGCCTCTCATGATATCTTCAGTACTTTTGTGGTCGCCGCTCGCCAAGGCTGCACCTGCGAGCTGTCCGAGGAAAGCAATGACGTCCAGGAGTACGAAGATCAGGCCGAACTGCCATGCTTTGACTTTGAAGACGGAGGCGTTTGGTGTGAAGTTGTAGACCATGCGACCCATGACCATGTAGGCGTAGGCATTCGTCCATATGGGAGCCACCTTTGCCAGATATGTTAGCACTGTATACCGTGTGGCAGCCGGTTACAATTACTAACCATCATAACTATGAACCAACCGGTATAAAAGGTCCCGTTTGCCGGGTTCCTTATGCTCAAGACGCGAAAGACGTAGGCCGCCGTCTGTAGCGCTCCACTGGCCGTGATGACCCAGCTGTAGGGCTTGCGATATAGCACTCCTTGGACGAGGTGTGCGATTGTGGTCAATCCGAAGAAAACCGCGTACAGATATGCGGCGGGTAGACTTGGACAGAAGTGAGGCCATTGGCTGTCCGGATTTGTTATAACTGATCGGAAAGTCAGCATGGACCGCTAGATGCGAGGACAACACATACCTTCGCATTGTCCCATCTCTGCTGGCTGGTGGTGGTACGAAAAGTAATTGCCTTAATCTCGAAAAAATAGGACTCGAATGTGGTAGAATGGATGATGTTGTAGTAAAATTGCGTTTCATCAACAAGCAGGAGAAGAGAGACATATATAGGCCTACCGTTGTGCGTGCATGCCTGCAAGTTCACGAGGCCGCAATCGCATTGAGAGTGAACACTGCTGGCTGTGCAGCGTCTCTGATACCACTGCTTCAGGCAGCTGTGTAGCAAGCCACTCAGGAACCCATGTGTGGTTACCGTACTGCTTTTAGAAAGTTGCTCGATTCATACACGTAGAATAGGCGACGCATCGAATCACACGCCTTTCTGGTTCCGGGACGGCCAATAGCATGAAGGATGGCCATCTACATTGGGTAAGCTCTTCGCGGTGATTGACCAGGTCGTCCCGCACGTCTATCGGTGCTTTCCGCCAAACGGTTATAGAGCTGGCCGCAGGAGATTCATCAACATGGGCTACGCCGTCGCTGCGTCACATCAATGGTGGGATCCGAGAAAGGTGGAGGAGGCGCAAGAGGAGCTGAACTTGGAACGTGTGCACGGACCGTGTCCGTGTAGTTTGGCGAGCTCGCACGTGACTCTCGACGAACACTGAATAACAATATTCTGGCTCGACTTCAGGATACTTGTGAGGCACAGGGATTCGTACGAAGATTTGTTTACTGTTTCAAAGCGCAGTGCACTTGCCGCGTGAAGACTCGGCTGGGCTGCTGAGGAACGATGTCCTCGTAGAAACAGCCCGCATTAGCAAGCAGAGGACAGATGCCAAAGACTTGATCACATTCCAGATTGTAGGTAGTATCAGTATATCTCTCGAGCCCATCGGTGGTGCGGCATTCGCAAAGTCAAGCAATAGTTGAGCCCTGGTGCACATCTCACCACCAGCATCGAGCTTTCAGATCTCGAAACCAGAGAGCTTCAGCTTGTGTAGGTGCAGAACGAATACTCTTTGGTTGATAGTCGACACAGCGTGGGTACATCAGTGGGATGTGTACAACCCGACTCGGCTTCTTGAAGCTCGAAGGGTCATGTGGCAACTTCGTCATCTTGCAGATCGCGTACACCTTCGAAAAAACTGTCAATTTGCGCTCAAATCAATATCGAAAGCGTCCACGATGAACAAGCTCACAGAAAAGATTCCTGATTTCGCACCTGATGGCCCTATTGATTCCAAAAACAAAAGTAAGGTGTTTCCGCACTACAGCCCGCAAGGTGCATAAACGTTCAAGATATTAATTGACCAAGCCGTAGGCCTTCTTTCTCCGGTGGGAGATGGCGTAGGTCAAGTGCTTGACAAGGGGCTCAAGCCGGTCGGATATGTAAGCACCTTGAAGGCGAAATGTTCTCCTCCACTCTTGCGCTAAACAACACCTGCTGATACCGAGAACCCTTTGTATAGGTTGTAGGACAAGCCGCTCACCCAGCCGGTGAAGCTCTATCGAACGTGCAGACGCAAGCAAAGGTCGAGAAGGGCTATAGCGACAAGATTGACCACGACAAGCCCGACAGCGAACTGCCTGGTGGCGAACGGATTGGCGGCAAGACACAATCCGGACAGAATCCGCTGGGTTTGTGAAAGTGTGCGTGCAGATGCTTGTGGTCTTCGTTGCATAGTCGGTTGATTTCTGTTGTGTGAGTGCGAATAGCGCTCGTTGATGCCGCACTCGCGTCTGCGTACTGCTTCTTCGCCAGTCATTGCGAATTAGATATATTCGGACGAAATTATCGAGTTTCATTGGCAGGCTTTACCGCTTCCAACTCGCTGGTGAAGCCGCTCCTCACTGTCTCGTTCCAACGTCAGGGTGTCGGACATCCAGAGCAGACAACCTTCCGTAAGATTGGACCCTCGAGCATACTCCGTGCTGGAGCATATGGTCGAAACCGTTGAAGAGCATCGTGTCGATGCCGCGCTTGGAACTTTTGATCACCCTGCATCAGAAGCCAAGCTGTCCACCAAACGCAGCATCGACAGCCGACTGCCCTTGCTGGCTCGACATCACTAGATCCGGATTTAAAAAGATGTCCCACTCGAACGGCAGATCAACGGTCGACCAGTCGATACTTGGTACTTCTGTCATAGTCCCGGATGCTGCTGCTGAAGGGTGGTCCTCGAATGGTGGCCGCTCAGGCAGGGCACTGAGAGACTCAAGCTCCTTCTCCTTTCGAGTGCGAGACATCTTGACCAGAGCTGCTGCCTGATTGTAGGCTTCGCGGACCATATGAGTGTCATATATTTGGCTGATGCGAAGCATGAGGTTCATCGCATCGGCCACCTGCGTTAAGCTCTTTGGTGAGTCCATAGCGAGCACGGTGCAGAGGAACTGGAATGGCGTTGTAAGGACGTTCCACCATGGAATGCGAGACTCGAGCATGGCCTCTGATGCGTTGAGAGCTGCTTTGCCGAGATTGAGGACCGAGTCTGCCCGGTCTTTTGCATCCGTCAGGCTCATAAGCCATAAGCGCCGATATATGGCGAATGCGAGATCAGCCTTCATCATGGTGATGAACGACGATTCTGATTGTAGCTCTTCAATCCTGGTCAAAGCAGTACTCAGTGCAGCTGGTGGATCTGGCTCTCTTTCTCTGTCCACGAAGTCATTCGGCAAGATATCAGCGAGCTCGACCAGCTGATGCGAGAAGCCATTGCTATCAGCCGCGAACCTCTTGGTGGTAACAACGTCGAAGTTCACCCGCGAACGCCCATACTCAAAGGAGAAGATGATATTCAGAGCTCTGGCCATCCAGAACAGGCGCCGCCTGAACTTGGCTAGCTTGTGGTCGCCTGTGGGTGCGGCCGGGTACACCACAGCTATCGTCTGCATTTCTTTGTGTAGACCACACGCTTCGACCTGATGCATGGCGACCGAGCTTGCGACCCAGGCAGAATGCGGACGCGACACCAACCGCAAGTATAGTGTGCGGAGGATCCAGCCGAACACACTGTTCGATGTTGGTGATCGGACCATGCTTCTCTTGTCCAGTACCTTCTTCGCGTGATTCACGAAGTCCTCTTCGCTAGGATGAGGATTTGGAGAAAAGAAAGAGCCCAATGCTGACACACCGAGAAGAACAGCATCAATCTCGTTGTCGCCGTGTGGGGCTGCAAAGCGAGCTGATGCCTGCTCCATAAAGTCAGGCTCGTCTAAAAGTCCTATCTCGGGCTTCACGATGTTGAAGTAAGCTTTGGCTAGATGTTGTATGTCCGCCCAAGTCATTATGGATGTGATCTCTGTCAACGTGTCCGGCGGTTCACGGCGGATGCCCAGATGCCAGGCAAAAGAATGCAATCGTGGGATGTTGTCAGACTCCAGCTCCATACCTAGGATGCGGGGAAATGCGATCGCAGAGTTGGCTCTCACAAAGCGTGTCTTGCTTGGATCCAGAATGCCACGGTGATGGAACCTGGCTCCAGGAGCTGTAAGTGGATGGGCTTGGAGCTGTAGCATACTAGGCTGCGTATGTCCGACGGGCGCTGGCGGCGGTGGTTCTTGAGAGACGTCTCCATTTTGGTGGATAGAGCCTCGTTTGGAGGAGGTATACTCGCATTGGTACCTAAGATGAAGAAATTAAGACTCAGCCGGTGTCTCAAACATTGCAGGGAGGCGATTGATACTCGTATCGGACGCAGGTTGCACATGGCACTTTGCCGTCGCTAGAACTCGTTAGCGGAGGTCGTTCACAGCAAAGTCGGCGTGATCTCCCGTGCACTACATATGGAGGAGCTAAACCGCCAAGGCGTAACTCCAATACTCATGAATCAGAGTGCAAGAGAAGTACATGAACATACCATTTCCGCTTCCGCTGCCGACAAGGCGCACATGCTGCACGTGACCGTTGACGGCCGCCCTGTTGATCGTTCTCATCATCATGATCATGGTCGTCCAGGCTTGCAGAGCGCTTGAGGGGAGCATGGCTGTTCGCGGGCTGGACATTCGTGGCGTGACTGCTCGCATGACCGTTGACGGCCATGCTGATGCTGTGTGTAGAATTCATGAGCATATGGCGGCTATTGCGGCTGCTGCAAGGGAAACATATAGATCGTGGGTGTCAGACGGAGGGACGCGGAGGTTGTAGGAACTGCCCCATGGAGCTGGGCGTTCGTACAGTAATAATTGGCGCAATCTGCTCACGCTGATTCATCAAACGTGCATGCGTTTTGACTTCTGTCACACCACGGACATTGTTACTACGCAGCGTAAGTTTGATGGGATCAGTACCTCCCGTCGGAGCCGCGGTTCTATGGTCACGTGCAAGCCTCGTCGGAGGGGAGAAGTTGGAAGGAACGACCATGACTCGGGCCGACTCGGCATCGCGGGTCTTGGTTCGGCCTCCTACTACTCTTCTGCTCCAGCTTCTTCATCGTTAGGCATCACAAAATCAAGTCATCTCTGACGCCCGTGCGATTGGAGAGAGGCTGGGGCGACGATGGGACGGACAAATGCGCGTACACGCGTTCTATTCAAGCTACCGTTTTTCATCTCGCTATCAACCGGCTCTTCATCCTTTGCTCAATAACAGTCCTTTGGACCAGGAGCTGGAGTAGCTGGAATACCATTTTCTGGCACGTCTGGACAGTGGGCTTCGACTATTCGACCGATAGCCCCCTACCGCAACGCCATCCGAATCTCAAAGACATTCGCAGCCGTCAGATGCATGCCTTCATCGATGAGACCAAGGACGACGCTCATGTATCGCCGTACGGTCTCTGTGATCTGCTACAATACCTGGAGGATTCCGTCCGAGGTCTAGTCGAGGCTGCTTCCCAAAAGTAGGCGGTTGTGCCTCCGTCGTCGAATACCCCCCAGTCTGCTCCCAGCCACATGTCAGAGTCCAGATCACGAATAAAGCTTCTCTCTGGAGGCAGAGATTGAGTGAAAAAGGTAGACATGCTGCTGAACCCACCGCGATGCATGTATGATTCTCCACGCATCAGCAAACCCATCCCTCCTTGTGTTCATTTTCATGCCTGGCTGGCATTGCTGTGGAATGGCCCTCTACTACCAGGTCAAAGCCCGTTCAGCTGCAGGTCTCCATGCTCGCTGCTTGCTAGCTAGTACCTTCCAGCAACAACTCTCGGAGAGTGTATTTGGCGTGTAAGTGTTTGCTAGGCCGCTTCTTTATTCTCCTGTTGTACATAAACTCGCATCCATCCCTCACGTCCTTGTAATTACCATCATCTGCGTTCTCGTCACTTGGAACCACCATGGCGTTCTCAAACGAGAGTAAGCAACAAATCCAAGCCATCAACGAACAGTCTCCTATGTCTTCTGCAACGGTAGGAGAAGGCGCCAAACTGGATGTCACGTCCCTATCAAAGGCACAGGCTACGACGTCCCAAAAGCTTCTCTACCTCATCTCTACCTCTTCATTCGACTTCGGATTCCAGGCTGCTCAAGCTCTCGCAACTACACCGGCCAAACACATCGTGTTTGTCGGTGTCCCCTCCAGCAGTGGCAACGTCGACTTGGTCGACTCCCGCATCACAGCCTTCTGCGAACTACACAATGCCGACATCCGCCTTGTTGGGCTCGATCTAACGGCACATGGTGGCTGTGCCAATATGGTGGAGCACATTTTCGATTCCACCGGCAGGACACCAAACGTCGTAATCCACGAACCTGTCCAGGTAAGCAGCGGCCCCGCCGAAGCATTCACAGCAGACCAGTATCACAAGATGTTTGAGGAGAGCGTGATGGGTGCACACCGCCTGAACCAATCAGTCGTGCCTCATATGCGTGAGGCTGGCTGGGGCCATCTCATCTGGCTCCTCAGCACTGGCATTCCCAAAGGTATCGACCACTCTACAGGTGCTTACTCCGCCGTCAATGGGGCGCTGTTGGGCCTTGCGCATGCGTATACCCGCGATCTGAAGCCTTGGGGCGTGGAAAGCACCATCTTGTTACACACACACATGTCTCAAGTTACCGGTGGCCCGCAGGAACCTGTTCTGCATGGAAGGCCGGATATTGCTGAGGCATACGACGAAGGCCCGCAGGCGGCGCGAGGAGTGGCAGATGGGCGATCGACATCGAGCGATGTTGTGGAAGCATTGGTGAAGCTCGACAAGTTTGCGAAGGGGAGTAAGCCTCGCATGGTCCTGTGCGGCCAGAAGCCGCCAGGTGAGGCATGTTTCAAACCGGAGGAGTTTGCTCGACTATGCCTCGCAAGCGCAGCAGCGTTAGAAGAGGCACAACGGAGGAATAAGGAGGATGGAAAGAAGGAAGATGAGAATAAGGATGGCAAGGAGAATGGCAAGCAGAATGGCAAGCAGAATGGCAAGCAGAATGGCAGGGAGGATGGTAAGTAGGATGGGGCAAAGGATCAGAAGGAGAAAGATGGTGGAAGCTTATGACGAGTGGCAAAGGGTCTCAAACGCTCAGAAGCAGTGATGTCGTGCGCAATTGTCGCTTGCGTTCTCGAACCGGCATGGTGCTGATCAGGTAGGACAGGTAGAACGAGCGCTTCATACAGAGAGACTAAGCGTACCATAGTTGGAGTTTCTAAGCCACAGCATGCACAAAGGTCTGTCGTTAGCGTCATCTTACATTTCCGTTTGACTTATCTATCTGTAAGTCAGCAACCTGTAGAGGCACACGAACCAGAGAGGTAATCGGTTTGAACGAAAGCAAGATATGCTTGGGTGGAAGCACGTTGTGTGGCTAGCAATGCCAACTGTTGTTCATTTCATATCTCATGCATACCAGCTTGTTGCTGTTATAGACCTACAGATCATTTCATCCGTAGAATTCGCGCCTTCCAGCACCATCGCTAAACATCAGTCCCATCAACAACCATCCCCTTGACCCACTTGTGGCACATGACGCGAGCAACTTCGTCCGCAGCATCATCACTCACAAGAGCTCCCACCATGTAAAGCGCGCCATCAATACCAGCAGTCACACCACCAGTAGTGATCACACGCAAGCCGCCAAGACGCAAGTTGCTGCGCTTCAACACACTCTCACGACGAGTATTGGCGGCCTTCCAGCTCATGCTGCCCTTGCGTCCGCCAGATGGTCGACCACCGTTGGAGCGCTCCTCGATGGGTGAGGGTGGGCCGCCGGCCGAGCTCTTCCGGCGCTTGTGCTCCTTGTACTCCTTGCGGCTCATGATATACGGGTTCGACTCTTCGTCCTCGCCGAGATCGAAGCGCAGATTGTTCACGACGTAGCGCTGCTCCGTCACGTCACAGCGGTCGGCCATGTCTCGCATAGCGACGTTGGAGCACAGAATCTCGAGCTTAGTGATGTAGTCTGGATGCGTGGTAGCGCTCAAACCAGCCAGGATCCCGCCTTCGGCGAGGAACATGGAGCCGGTGCAGACGCTCATCAGAGTACGCTCGCGGGCAGGATTCTTCTTCTGCACTTCGGCGAACTGCTTGATGAGTGGCAGCGGCTGGCCTTTGGCCTTGAGGATGGCTTCGGTGCCGCCGCCTGGGATGACGAGAACGTCAATGTCTTGAAGACGCTTCATGGCTTCGGCGAAGGTCATGTGAGCTTGGAAGGTGGCACCTTGGGCGGTGGTGGTGAGCTCATCTTCAGCTGCGAACAGGATGCGGAAGGCTTTAGTTGCTGTACACGTGACTGGTTAGCCGGAGTGTTTGTGGACGTAATACTCAGAGCGTACCCGGGTTCTGCTTATCGTGCTGGGCCCAGCTGAAGACCTCCAATGGGCCAACAACGTCCATGGCGTCCATGCCCTCGTGGAGCGTGATCAGAACCTTGACGGGCTCGTTGGGCTCGCCCTCGCCAGGCTCTTCATAGATTGCACTCATTTTGCCGGTATTGTGTGGTTGTGGTACTCTGCTGCTGTTGCAGTAGTGTAGGGAAGAGGAGAGAAATACTTCTCTACATGCGAGAGAGGTACAGCTGGCAAGCTGGCCAATGCGTCGTGTCTCGTGCCTCTGCCCCTCGTGACATCGTAGCTTCCCCCACATCTCCACACACTTCAGCTTCACTAGTTGGTTAGGCTCAAAGCCTGCTGCCCGGGGTTGTCCCTCCGGAACTCTGCTCTCAAGAAGACATTGTTACTCCAAGATGCTATGGGCCTCGCCAGTCCTCCCGACTCCTCATACAGGTTTCGGAGAAGCCGGATCAACTGTACTGGTGGACCTCTGACAACCCACGAGCCGAAGCCAGCAGTCGGCTGGCATTTCAACCGTAAGCTGATGAGCACGTGGCCAACCGCTTGTGTCTCTCTCTGGTCTTCAAAACTACTCGTATCAACTTGCACTCCCGACGAAGGCCACCTCAACGCGATGTTGGACCGGGGCTGGTTGGAAGTTGTGCTATGAGGGCCGCATTTGCCCCTGGAAAGCGCCTGTTTTTTCATGATGGCACCAGACGCCGAGATCGAAGAATGCATTCGAATTCCGCTGCAGTAGTGTTCCATTACCATCTCTCAGCAAGCTACAGCAATTTCATGCCGCTGTGGATGCAGAGTTGATATATGTTGCACACCCTCGTTGCCGACAAAATTCTGCTTCCCGCCGACGCCGCAATCTCCCTGAAACGACTCTGCAACGTGGATCTCGACAACCGCATCTCGAACATACACAGGCCACCTTGTGACACTCCGGCAGATTTCCTCATTAATCTGGGACCGCCGACCACATATATTACGACCAGCATGGTCGAAGGCGCTCCCGGTCCGGTTTTCCGAATCTATGGCAGGTGTTCCTCACCTCGACTCAAGCACTATAGGTGCTTCATATCGTGCATCGAGAAGCCGCTGTGGGCTAGGCCGACACTGTAAGCCATGTGTTCTGTATATGATGTAGTCTGGGCGACTGCCTACTCTCTCTGGTAAGCATTCTTGCTCTCTCTGTCGTTCGCTACTCTTTTCAGAGTCTACATTCACTTCTCTTAACACTCGCTTGTTTTCTACCCCGGTGCAGTGCACCTTCAAAGACCCTCCAGGTGAGGCAAGATGAAGCTCTCCCTCGCATAAACTCTTTTGCCTGCTGCGGGCACCCTCGCGCAGGTCTTCGCTCCTTACACAGACGACAATGGTATAGCTTTCTGGCAAGCTACTTTCGATACTGAGGTTGCTGGCACCTCAGGTAAAGCCCAATGGGGTCTTGCACTCCCTCCAGCGACGGCCAGCGACCTGGAAAATGAATACATTGGCCGTCTCGTGGTACCAATCGCGAGTTCTGGAACATGGATGGGTCTCACCCACCAAAGCGGCATGACTGGAGCACTGCTGTTGGTCACCTGGCCAGATGAGGATACTGTCAAGACTTCGTTTCGCTATGCTTCTGGCTACGTCGCACCGGACATCTACACCGGCAATGCTACGCTCTCTGTAATCTCAGAAAGCGTCAACAGCACGCACTACGATATCACCTACCGCTGTGAAGAATGCTGGAGGTGGACTCAAGACGGAGTGGCTGGCTCGCAGGTCCCGGCTACTACTGCGTCAGCAGCGCAGATTATGGGGTGGGCACAGGCCACAGATGCGCCCACGAACCCAAGCAACGCAGACTCCGAGCTCAAGCAGCACGTGGGTGACGGCCTGTTTGGTGCCGCAGTTGTGTCGGCCCGGAACAGCGCGTACATGAAATGGACCAAGCTTACGACATCCGCTGCTCCCACCACGTCGGCATCCCCAACCGCAAGCACAACTCCTGGTACATCTGTCACTGTTTCGACCTCTGCTACTGCAGCACCCACTTCCACCAACTGCCCGAAGAGCAATCCAGTCACGGAGCAAACCTGGGATTACATCGTCGTGGGTACAGGTGCCGGAGGCATCCCACTCGCAGAGAAACTCTCCGAGTCTGGCGCAAGCGTGCTTCTGATCGAACGTGGACCACCTTCATCAGGTCGCTAGGGCGGTACCGTCAAACCGAAATGGCTGGACGGCACGAACCTCACCCGCTTCGATGTCCCAGGTCTCGACAACCAGATCTGGGTTGACTCGGCTGGCATCGCATGCGATGATGTCGGCGTCATGGCTGGATGCGTGCTCGACGGTGGTACGGCCGTCAATGCTGGTCTTTGGTGGCGTGCCAACCCAGAAGATTTCGACTACAACTTCCCAGACGGCTGGAAGTCTTCAGATGTGGAAGGTGCGGTTGCTCGCGTGTTTGATCACATTCGGTTCACGGATCATCCCTCCCTGGATGGTATCATCTATAAGCCAGAGGCATACAACATCATGTCGAGCGTACTGGCTGCCTCGAATTTTAAGAATGTCACTGCCGATCTGGTGCCTGATCAGAAGAACTTCACCTTCTCGCGCGCTGACGAGATGTTCTCGCATGGCGAGCGAGGTGGCCCAGTGGCGACCTATCTCGTGACTGCGAGTGAGCGGGACAACTTCCAGCTCATCACCGACACCACTGTTGCCAGACTCGTCCGCAACGGCAGCGAAGTCACTGGTGTCGAGATGGAAGCGTTCCTCAAAGGTGGACAATGCGGTACCGTCAATGTCAAGGCCGGCGGTAAAGTCATCCTCAGTGCTGGCGCCTTCAACACTCCCAAGATTCTCTTCCGATCAGGCATTGGCCCGAGCGACCAGCTCAAGGTCGTGCAAACCGCGGAGCCAAAGCAGATGGTTGCCAGCGCAGATCGGCTCGATCTGCCCGTTGGCTACAATCTGGACGACCACACCAACACCGACATCGTCGTTACGCACCCCAACGTCTCGTTCTATGACTACTATGCCGCGTACAACAAGCCCATCGCTGCTGACGCGGTGAGCTACCTCGACAGCCGCACCGGTCCACTGGCGCAATCGGCACCCAACCTCGCTGCATTCTGGTGGCAAGAGATTGAAGGTGCGCATGGCATCACCCGCCAGCTCCTGTGGGGTGCGCGTGTCGAAGGTGGTCACGGCATCACAAGCAGGAAGGCTATGGTCCTCTCGCAATATCTTGGCCGCGGCAGTGTGTCTCGGGGACGTGCCACTATCAACGCGGCGCTAGATATGGTGGTCTCAACTGTGCCTTACCTGAGCAACAAGGACGACCTCGCGGCTGTGCAGTCTGGGATTGAGACATTGTTTGATGTTCTTGCTAAGGATCCGGCGAGCGAGATTGTGTACCCGGATGCTAACACTACCATCGCTGAGTTCCTGGCTAGTTATCCGACGACGACTGGGTAAGTCCGCCATATGTCGTACAACGTTGATGTCGCTGACCTGACAATGATAGTTCTCGATCCGCCAATCACTGGATGGGATCATGCAAGATGGGCACAGACTCCGGTCTCGAAGGCGGCACCGCAGTCGTCGACACCAGCGCCAAAGACTACGGCATGGACAACCTGTGCGTCGTTGACGCCTCCATCTTCCCAGGCATGGTCTCTACAAACCCGAGCGCCTTGATCGTGGCCGCGGCAGAGCACGCTTCTGAGCTCATCCTGGCGTACGGGGGCGGCAGCACTGGCGGCGGCGGCACTCCTCCCACCACGGCGATAGCTGCTGTAAGTCTTCCCTACCTTGACCAAAGGCTGCACATGCTGAGTCCGCGCTGACATGATTTAGTACCAGCAGTGCGGCGGCCAAGGGTACGTGGGAGGTAGTGCCTGCGTCTCTGCCTTCACTTGCAAGACCTGGAATGAGTACTAGTAAGTCGTCCCTCTCAAACGCTCCATACTGTTGCTAACCATTTTCAACAGCTCTCAGTGCGTTCCGAAATGATGATCTTCACGACATAGACATAGGAAGTTGGCAGAGCTGCTTTGCGCTTTCTTGTACATACAATTCTTCCATCAAGTCACTGTTCCCGTGCAAAAAGCAAAAGTTTGGCGCGTTTCTGTGCACGCCTCGGTCTTCAGCTCTCGCTTCCACGATAAGAATGACGAGGTCACTTCGATAGATTTGAGCCAAGTAAAGCTGCTCGAGCTTGCAGCAGGCGCATATCGCGCGATTCCGGTAGAGGCGAGTCATGCTCTGCCTATTGTGCTTTGTTGGCCAAGAAGACGACGAGTCGCGAGCTTGGGTCGCCGCTTGGCTTGTGGGCTCTTGCATTTTCTAGACCCCTCTTCTCGAAGCACTTCATGCCACACCTCCCGCGTGATTATGAGCAGACAAAGTACCAGTGTGCATCATCTGGGATGCAGTCAATGCCTATACCGTCTTGAACACATTGTCCGACTACTGCGCGACCGGTGTAAGTATGCTTGCTGACACAACAGCACCTATCTTCTGCCTACTAGCACTGCTCCACTTGACAGCTCCAACCTATGCCACAGCCAGCCGGGCGCCTATCAAGCTGCTGGATCCTCCGAGCACTGGGTATCGCTTTCTCGCACTTCTAAACCACGACTTCACCGAGTAAGGTATTCGCTGGCACACCCTCCACGCGTTCCCAGGCCCGGCCCGCTGCAAACATGCCACGCTGCAAGTCACTTCTGTGCGGGTATGCAACCTCTCCGATGCTCCATGCAGAACGCATATGACCAGCAGGAGCTGAGGGGATAGCCGCACCTCGTTGGTCTCGAAGTCCAACCCCCACGTGCAAAGAAGTAATTCTTTACAGGTTGCCCCAGATTTTGGTCATTGCGTGGTTCATGCAGAAGGCTCGGCTTACCCACACTGCTGGCCGTCCCACACATCTAAGGTGAGGTCCACATTGATTTCACAGTACCCACGTTGCAACTTATAAGGTGACCATTCCCGCTTCCTCTCACGCAGCACTCGATGATCGTGGCATCATATTGTATCCCTTGATTCCTTCTGACTACCAGTATCTTAATGTGGCACTGCCTCTCTGTTTCGGCCATGAACTTTCAGACCGTTACTGTCGAAGAATATCCGCTTCCTGTGGAGCAAGTCAACCGTTGACGAACGTGGTCATTGAAGACGCAACCCGACCTCTTCAGCTTACTATGGGCTCAGCGATCATAGAGTCTGAGACCCTCCTAAATGCCCACCTCAGCTTCTTGGTAAGGTCAAGACCAAGTCACTTTCGATCGCGTACTGATTCAAGTGCAGGACACCCGAGTCGCCTTAATCCACATACCACTCGGCATCTACCAGCTTTTCCTGCAACCCATCTTGAGTCTTCTCCTCCACAACGATGTCTTAGACAATGATGGCAGGCCAATTCCTCCGGATCGGCCCTGGATGTTCTGGCACCCGTTCGTCAACATCTCGATCACGAACAACGAATGTTCAATCGTCTGTCCTCGTCGTCAAGCAGAGGATATCTTCGAGCCACTGCTCGAAAAGCTTCCAGCTTTACTCCGCAAATCCATATCGATCAGCAGGGAAGACTACTCAGTAATAGTCATCGGCGGCGAGGGCCTTGAAGCTGGCAAACGTGTTCTCGACCTCACCAGTCCGCTAGCCTTAGCCGGCATCTCCATCTTCTTCATTACCAGCTACTATTCCGATTACATCCTGGTCCCCTTCTCAGCTCGCTCAACAGTCATCAGCGCTCTCGAAGACCGCGGCTTTGTCTTCGAGGCTGATGCGGATGGCGATGCAGGACACATGACCAACCCATCCTCCCCCCTTCTACCATCCCGGCCTCGAAATGGCTCTACTTCGTCCTTCGACTTCCCATCGCTAGCCGGCACACCACCACCAGCAACAGTCCCAGAACTCCAGACCAAGACCTTTAAACTCCTCACCCGCCACGGCATCACCCCACTCGCAGATCCACTGATCGAGTTAGTGACGTGCGCAGCCGTCAAAGCCAGCACCGTCTCCACCTCCGCCTCCAATTTCTCCGAAGGAAAACTCCAGCTTGGCCTAACAAGATGCCTCACCCCCACACCGCCACCGAAATTCCTCTCCATAACCTTGACAGACTCTGAGTCCGCTTCCCTCACCCTCGAGAAGAGTCTTACGTCCCACTTCTGCAACGACGGCGAAGATCTTCTACTCGGCAAAGACGGACCGGAGCAGGTAGCCATCACGCTCGATCTGACGGATCTACCTCTTGAGAGCACAGGAATCGTATGTGGAGTGGCGAGTCGGTTGTCAGATGGAATGAGGGGACGGATTGGCGAGGTGTTCAATATGAGTTATTTGAGCACGGCGCGGGCGGGGCATGTTATTGTTTATGCGGACGAGCTGGAGGTTGTTATGGGAGCGTTCAGGGGCGGGGAGATGAACGGCAATGGGATAGGACATTGATGAGGATGTTATGTCGATGCATGTTCGAGTTTCGGTAGCAAAAAAGCGCACTCTTCGATTGAGCCGTCTCGTCGTATTTTATATCTCTACGCGGTCGAAACTCGGACTTCATCCCCCGAACGCGTTCCGTCTCCAAAAAGTTCCCAGAGCTTCACATCTTCCCCCAGGCATCACATCCCGCAACGATGATGCCCAGTAGAGGCCTCAACCTGGCCAGAGGCAATACGCCTCGGTTGTATCGGTTGCAATGTAGAAATGTAAGATGAAGCGCCGGTATGCGACTCCCTCAACTAACGATGAGCAGCTCTCCTCCGCATCAAGACGAATACCACACACACCCTACCGCACCGTCCTCTCATCACGAACACCAACTACACAATGGCGAACCTCGGTACCTCTCACCTCAATACAAGCGATGCGTAATGCCTCAACCAACACCCCAGCCGATACACCTTCCGAACCACCACCCCAAACAGAGCCCTCCTTCGCAGCCACCCCCGAATCCGCCTACCCAAACATGGACACAATAACCCTTGACAACATCGACCTCGCCCAACCAGACATCCCCGCCCGCCTCGCCGCTATCCCGGAAAAGATAGGCTACCTCCACGAAATCGGCCTCAACTACGGCTACGGCCCCACCTCCGTCCTCGAATGGACCATCGAACACATCCACATCTACGGCGGCCTACCCTGGTGGGCCTCCATAGCCGCCACCGCAGTCCTGCTCCGCCTCGCGCTACTACCATTCTTCATCAAAAGCTCCGACGTAATGGCCCGGAGTCAAGCACTAATGAGTATCACGAAGCCGATCACGAACCGGATGCAAGCCGCGTCTAAACAGAAGAGGCAGGCGGATATGATGCAAGCTTGGGGGGAATTGAGGGCGGTGAGGAAACGGGCGGGGGTGAGCAATGTGGCGCAGTTCACGCCGATTGTGCTGCAGGGGGTGTTTGGGTTCTGTGGGTTCAAATTGCTGCGGGCTGCTTCTAACCTACCTGTCCCGGCGTTTAAGACGGATGGGTTTCTTTGGCTGTCCGACTTGACGATTCCGGACCCTTACCTCATCCTACCCATCGTCATGGCGGGGTGCATCCACCTCCTCATCCGTATAGGCGGCGAGACGGGCTCCGCGAACTCGCTTACGCCAGGGATGCAGAAGTTCATGCTGTACGGGATGCCAGGGATCATCATTCTGGGCACGGGATTCCAGCCCGGCGCGGTGTGCGTGTGGTTCGCTGCTGGAGGAGCTTTGGGCATCGTGCAGAGTCTTGCGCTACAGCGGCCGGCGCTGCGAGCGTGGTTGGGGCTGGCGCCGATATATAAGCCGACGCAGGAGGAGAAGGATGCAGGGCCGTTTGCGGCGATTATGGATGCCTATAAGGGGGGCAGTGGGAGTACGACGCAGGCGAGGCCGGCCGTGGGGAGGAGTGCTGGATACACGAACCCCACATATCAATCACCTAATCTACGGAACAGCTCTACCTCCCGGGGACAGCAGGAGTCGAGGGTCATTGATGTGAAAGCCGTGACACCCCGATCTGGCGCGTCAGACGACATGGTCACGCCCTCCGGCACCCCCGGATCGAAGACGAAGACCAAGGATCCAGGCGTCTTCGACCGCGCGAGCACCGCCTGGAAGGACTTCAACAAACGCACGAACTCGTACATGCGCAATACGCCGGAAGGCCGAGCGGAGAAGGAGGCGCAGGCGTTCAGGGCGGCGAAGGTTGCTTATGAGAAGAGGGCGAAGGAGGCGGAGGCGAGGGCAGGTGGGAGGGCGAAGAGATGAGATCGCGGTGGGGAGGGAGCTGTGTAGCTAGTAAGGCGTCCAGATGGACATCGAAAGCGAGGGAACGTGTGTAGCATATGTGTTGGTTGTTCATGGTGTAGATATTTTGCATTGCGCTGCGAGGGCCGGAGGGGGCCACTGTATGAATGGGCACAGATATTTCCGCTTTGCTGTACTTTTACGAATTACTGTTCGCCAGACAGAATTCACTGTTCATGTCATCACCGTGTTCACAACTGTCAACGCATATTGCCCTGTCCATAGTCCTTGGTTCAAAGAAACCTCGGCATCCGCGTGGATCTCGCCAATCTAACGTGGTCGATAAAATTGGATTAAACCTCATCCTGCCCCCTGTCTCGCGCAAACTCCCACGGGCCGAGTGTCCGATTGCCTAATTTGCTCGAGCCGGATTCAGTTTTGCCGACGAACACCAGTCTCCAGATACGACCTAGCGTACGCCTTTGAGACATCACTTGCGCTACCGTCACATCGCCGTTGTTGGCGTTTGCTTGCGTCCGCCGCCATGAGCGCCCAAGATCTTAGATTGCACTCCTGCCGTCGCGGCGGCCTGGCGCTGGAGGGGGATGGCGTGCTAGTGGGCTTGTACACCACTTCTTCCCTCCTTCTTCCTGTTTTCTTGCCGCTTCATCAACGACACCACAACACTCTCTTCGGTCGCGCGGTGCTTTGCAAACGTCTTGTTTGCGTTCTCTCATTCCTTACCATTCTTTCCGAGTAAACACACTCTTTTTTGGCTCCGGCTGTCCTCTCGTTAAAAACAAGGAAAACAATACCATTATTTGTCCATATTTATCCCTCTAATACAATACTAAAACCATGCATTCCTTCACCCTCCTCACCGCGGCAACAGCTGCCCTCGCCCCAGCCGTCTCCGCAGCTTTCAACGCCGCCGCCAAAACCAACGTAATCACCTACTGGGGCCAAGGCGCCGGCCAAGACCGTCTGCTCGTCACTTGCCAGAACCCCTCCTACGACATCATCAACATCGGCTTCGTCAACGTCTTCCCGGACCAAGGACCCGGTGGCTTCCCCGGCACGAACTTCGGCAACGCCTGCTGGGGCGATGTCTACCAGAACGCTGCCGGCGTCAACACCACCCTCCTCAAGACCTGCCCGAACATTGCAGCGGACGTGATCGAGTGCCAGCAGACCTACGGCAAGAAGATCTTCCTCTCGATCGGCGGCGGCGAGCCAACGAACTACTGGATCAAGAACGCCCAATCAGGCCAGAAATTCGCGAACTTTCTCTGGGCGGCTTTCGGTCCTGTATCCGCTACGCAAGCCAACGTTCCGCGACCGTGGGGAAACGCGACGGTAGATGGGTTCGATTTCGACATCGAGAACCTGATGGATCCGGCGCCGCAGGAGAATTACCAGAGCAGTGGCTACGCGGCCATGATCAACCGGTTCAAGAACGTGCTTTTCCCGCAGGATACCACCAAGAGCTACTACATCTCTGGTGCGCCGCAGTGCCCGATCCCGGATAGCCATCTCTCCGTTGTGCTCGCGAGCGCTTGGTTCGATTTCTTTTACATTCAATTCTACAATTCGCCGCAGTGCAGCGCGCGCGCCGCCATCCAGAAGGCGAACGGGAACGGAGCGAATGATATCTCCTACGCCACCTGGACCGCGCAGAAATCCAAGAACCCGAACGTAAAGATGAGCATTGGTCTGCCTGGATCCAAGACCGCGGCGATCGATCCGAGCTACTACCTCACCCCCGGGGAAGCGCAAACGTTGGTCACGCGCTTCTACGCGAACACGAAGTTCGGCGGGTTGATGGTGTGGGAGGCTACGGCGGCGCAGAACCAGAAGCCTTGCAATGTCGATTACGGGACCTGGTTGAAGAAGATCTTGACTGCGAAGGCTGCGGGGACTGTGTTGGATACTAATACGAAGACTTGCGCGGGCGTGAAGAAACGCAGTGTTTTCGAGCACGAAGTTTCGGGTCTTCAGCGGCGGGGCGCGTATAGCGTTAGCGTTTGCACGGAGACTGCTACCCACGTCTACGATGGTTCGACGACATTGGAGACGTATGAGGCGATGCATACGGTTTACCCGACTATGCCTGAGGGGTATTACCTCCCCAGCACGTCGGGTGTGGTTGTCATCGCGAGCTCGTCCGCGGATGCGTACGTCCCCCCCTCATCATCAGCTCCAGCAGCGGTCACCTACTCCTCCCGGCCCACCATCACGAACGTCGTCACGGTCGAAGTCACCGTCACGAGCTGCGCCAATGCTTGTACCGCTTCATCGACAGCCGACGGCATCCCGACATACGCGCCGGAGTCAAGCTCGCTCGCAGAGCCGGCAACGTATACGGCGGCTAACACCGTCACTGTTGTGCCCTACCCAGTTGGTCCGGCAGGCAACGGGACAGCGTGGGGCACTGCGTCGACTGCGTCGGCATCGGCGTCGGCGGCGTACCCGACGGGCTCGAGCTGGGTGCCTGCGACTGGTGGTGCTGGGGCGAAGCAACTGAGTGTGGGGGCGATGGTGGTTGGAGGGGTGGTTGCTGTGTTGTTTGTTTAGTTGTTTTGTAGGGAGGTTATTGGTTTTATGAATGTGAGCGAGTGTACAGTTGATACTTTCGATGGTCTATTGCGTTCTTCGTGGGTGAGCACGGTGAGGTGGGCTATCGCGAAAGTCGGCGTCTCAGGCCGAAGATCGTGGCCAACAATGAGCCCAATTCATGGTGTATAGTGTGATTGCACGCTCGGATGATGCGAGGACACGATGCTCGTCGGTAGTAAAGCAGCAGTGATATTAGGTTGAGTAGTAGATATACAATGCTGATGATCACATTGTATCGTTGATGGTTGACACCTGATGTTCGAATCCCCATCGACAATCCCGTCCAACATGCAACCTTTTATACATGATACGCCCTCCAAAGCCATTGCCCTCCATCACTCCATCGCAGTATACATATCCATCTCCCTCCCATCTCGCCGTCGCCGCTCAACCGGATCATCCACCACATCCACCCCAGGACCCATAGGTCTCGACCCTACATCGCTCCTGTGCGAAGGGAATATCTGTACACCACATCGTTAGCACAACTTCCCAACAAAACCTCTCGCGTAACCCCATCCCTATCCACCCCTCTCCCCTCCCCTACTCTTTATAGAAAGTATATCAAACTGACCTTCGTCCCACTCCACCCCAACCGCCACGCCGCCTCATGCGCCACCAATTCCCCAAACCCAAGCATAAGCCCATTCACAAACGGTAGGATGAGATTTATCGCCGCGCCGCGCGCTATACTCCAGAAAGTTGGGGGCGAGTAGAGGATGAGGGGGGAAGAAGAGTCGGAGGACGGGAGCTCTGGATCGGAGCTGTCTTGGAAGGCGCTTTGGGGGGCGGAGGGGGAGTAGTTTTCGCTGTCCGAGGAGGGGGAGGTTAGGCGGGTGTCGGCCATGGCGAGATATGAGTTGGGTGGTAGGGAGTGTGGTCGGGAGGTGTGGACGAGATTGAGATTGGTCGCGCTGCGGGCGCTGTTGTCTTAGTGTTTGCTGTCGTAGCTGACATAATCTCGAGCCTAAAAGTGACGTCCACTTTCCGTGCACATACAACTTCCACATTTCTTCAACACCTGTCCTCACACCAACCGCACCAAACCATCTGACCTCTTCATCACACTCACTGAACCACCACGTTCATACGAACAAGCAGTGTGCAGACAATACGAGTGGGAGAGGTGAAGCAGCGAAGATGGACGAGCAACAATCGGAGCTGGTCTCGCAGTTCTGCGGCATCACCAGCGCCAACGCAGCAACAGTAAGAATCTTCACTCCCTCTCACGTGATCAAGAAAACCACTGCTAACACCTCCACCAGGCACAAACGGCGCTCGCAGCGACAAACTGGGACCTCGAACAAGCAGTCGGGCTCTTCTTCACCCCCCAAGACGCAGCTTCGGATGAGGAAGACTACGAAGACGACCCAGCACAGCCAACCCCCGCACAACCCTCCGCACCCCAACCCACAGCCTCTTCATCCTCAAAAAAACCCACCTCAAAACCAAAGCAGATGACCATCGACGACCTCAAGAAGCGCGAGGATGGCGACGACGACTCTTCCGAAGACGAAGACAAGAAGCAGAACATGTTCGCCGGCGGCGAGAAAAGTGGACTCGCCGTCCAGAACCCCAATCAAGGCGGTGGTGGTGGCGGTGCCGTTGATCACTTCAAGAACATCATGAACCAAGCCCGCCAGAACCGTGAGCGGCCCAAGAAGCCCGCAGATGGCGAAGCCGCACCACCCTCCGGCCCGTCAAACTTCACCGGCCGCGCACAGACACTCGGTGGAGACGACGCGCCTAGTCAAGTCATCGAGGATCCCACAGCACCGCAGAGACAGCGAGGCTCAGGTCTCCCCGCCGTAACCAGGGTGATGCATCTGTGGGCCGACGGTGTAAGCATCGACGACGGACCACTCTTCCGCTTCGACGACCCAGCAAACCAGGCGATGATGCAGGAGATCAACCAAGGTCGCGCTCCATTAGCCCTCCTCAACGTGCAAGCAGGCCAGGAGGTAGACCTCAACCTCGACCCACATAAGGATGAGAACTACGTCGCGCCCCCCAAGACGTGGAAACCCTTCGGCGGCTCCGGCCAGCGTCTCGGCTCGCCCGTCCCTGGCCCTTCCGCGGCAGGGAGCATGGCTATGCCATCCCAGTCCACCCCCTCCGCGGCGACAGCACCGACAGCAGAGCTCTCCGCCGCCTCCACCTCCGCCGGCACTCCCTCCGTAGAAGTAGACGACTCCCAACCCATTATCCAACTCCAGATCCGCCTCGGCGACGGCACGAGGTTGTTATCCCGCTTCAACACCACCCACACGATCGGTGACGTGTACGCTTTCGTCAACGCCGCGAGTCCCGAGAGTAGGCAGCGAGCGTACGCGCTGATGACCACTTTCCCGAGTAAGGAGTTGGGGGATCGGGGGGTGATGTTGGGGAGTTTGGGGGAGTTCAAGAGGGGTGGGGTTGTGGTGCAGAAGTGGACTTGAGGGGTGGGGTTCATGAAGGGACGTAATGGGAAAGATTCACGAGTGATGGTGATGTAGGGGGGGCATGGCTTGGCGTTTGGTTGATGGTCTACAAGCTAGAGACGGGTGGAGGATGGGATGAAAAGCATTGCTGCGCGACGAGGCGTACGCGGCATCTCGGACGGCGTAACGACCATGGTGAGATTGCGGAGGAGGGAATGATTAGATGGTACTCATGCTGTCGATAGATGAAACTGGCTTTGCACACGCCCGTCAGGGTACTCGATCGATTGTTTTCTCCTCCTTATCCGCAGACTTCTTATACAGCTCTACTTGAGGCAATCCAAGCACAAAACCACGACACGAAAAGCCTTCGCTGCGCGGCGCGGCATTTCCGGCGGTCTCACGACCACTGTGCGTCCACGGAGGCTGTCATGACTAGATGCTACTAACTTGATAGAATCGAGCAGGTATATTAACGAGTCCGTTACGATGGCACTGGCGCTTCTTTTTAGGCTACCCCCCATCCGCTCCGCGACGATCCTGCGCTATCGAGGTCGTTGGGATTGTGGTAGGGAGTTTTGATGCTGGCTTTGGATCGGAGAAAGGGTTTGGGAGGATGGTTTGGGTTTTGTGGCGTTGGGCTGCGTGGTCGAGGTGGGTGGTTCGAGGGCGCTGATCTGGATGTCTGGACTCAGTGGCTGTCGTTGCGTCGGCTATATCGGTCGTGTGTTGGGTCTTTCGACTGGATGGGGTTGCTGGATGGTCGTCGCTGTCGGTTCGGCTCCTTGGAGTCGAGTCCTGTTCATTATCGATCCGACCTCGCTCTGTCGAGGTCAGCTCTGGTTCGCCTTCGTCGACCCCTTCGGCAAACGAACCAAGATCGCCCATCTCAACAGCATCGACTCGAGCATCACCGCCCGAAAGCGACCCTCGAAGGCGTTGTCGCCGATCCATGCGATATAGCACAACGGCAATGACGATGGTTGTTGCGGCGAGCAGCAGCGCGATACTACCGACGACGATGTTGTGGATGTCCGAGAGCTTGTCGTAGTTAGCCTAGATGACGGTTTGGCGTCGGGTGGTTGTTGCGTCGTTGTGATGTTCCCACGAGCCAGTGCTACAGGGAGGGGTGGCAAGGGTATCTTGTACGAAGGATCGTGGAGGGTTTGCCTGGAAGCTTGGTCTGCGGCGGACTACACGGTTTCCGACGGTTTTTGGTTCCGTTCGCCAAATGTGCAACAGTTGATGGCGAGGCAAGACGGGGGTAGGGGTGAGACTCTGATGTGACGAGCAGCGTCATGGTTGTCGAGTATATATATACATGCATAAATCCACGCGAACCGCACAGTGCGTCAGTCGCTCGCAGAGAAGAAGATTACATCTCGACAACCTTATTTCGCGAAGATGCACAAGAGTTGTCGGAGTTTTAATTTCGCGAGATAGAACGCAAACAAGTCTCGATGAGCCAGCTTCCAGAATCGCGCAGCGGGGGAGGTACATGTATGTATACCTTGTCTTCCCTCGTCGCCACTCTATCGCCACTGTCTCAACTCGTCTCTTTCTCATCATGACTATCTTATCCCGTCTCACCGCCACGCCCTCAAGGACAAAGTCACGTTCCCAGTTGTCCACGTTTTCTTTCGCGATGCAAGCCCGTATCTAGGCACCGGTATCTCTGCAGCTACGTTCCCTCGCGACCATCGGGCTTTCACGCTGTCGGACGTCCGATGGCTCTCATTCATCTACGGCACGATCAGCTAATCATTCACAACCCGAACTCGCAGTCAGGATGTTTGAGAAGCTGCGCAATTGCTCGGTTTGCGACGAAGGCGGAGATTGCAAAGTACGCAAGAGTGGCATGATGATAGTAAGCTGAGTCCGCGTACGGTTCTAAAGTTGCCAGCATTAACTATAGCCACCTGGCAGACCAGTACCAGTATTGTGACTGATCCGGTCGCAAATGATGAGGTTGGTAACCGGCCGGTCCATAGTCGATTTGGTCGAGACCTCCGAGAAGATGGTTAATAATGGTTTGAGCCTCCGGTCGTAACCGGTTACCATATAGATTCGGTATTCACCTTGTATATAGCATATGGAGGCCTAGATGGGCTAGCTTGATATCGGGAGGCGCGGCCCGCTGCTGGCTCAGCTTCCACGTGACGTCAAGACTATAATCCTCCAAGACGCGGTTATTATCTACGACCATGGTTTTGAGCGAAGAGGCTCCGGTCGATAATGATATAGGCCCATATCATTATCAACCGGATCAGTCACAACACTGACCAGTACACATATGATGTCGAGTCGTGGCCGCCGGAACGAGCGCAAGCAGCAACGAGATGTAGGCGTCGACATGTGTCAACAAGTAACCTCGACATCCTAACCCTGGTTATGGGAGACACAGAAGTCCGATGCTGGCACTGCTACGAATGCCTGGTTCAATAAAGCCATGCTCGAGCGACTGCAGTACCTGAGATCGTTCTAATTACATATCAACACATTGCTAGGCCCTGCTCCAGGAGTCGTGAGATGTCGAGGGATAACTGAACGGTTTCGTTCAGCAGTTCCATCTTATGGTAAGTAAGAGTGTCCGCACTTAATCCGTCAAGCTCCAAAAGGTCGTCTTGCACCTCTTATATTCTATCACCTGCTCTCAAGTCTCACTTATACTAACGATCGGCGAAGGTGGGACCGATACTAATAATGCTGAACACTCGACATCAACGAAAAATCGAAAGAAAGCATCCAAACTTTATAGTTACTCAAGGTCTTGACACTCCCGCCGCTCGTGAGCTTTAGGTCCTTCCAGAGCGCCATCAGTGTCTAGGTCCTTGTCGGGTTAGTTGCTGTCTGGTACATGCTGGTATGGTTATCTTGATGATCTAGGTGCGGATGTCTAAGTGCGTTGGTGTGTGTAGTATCGACACATATCTAACACACCAAGTACCCCCTTTCATCTCTCTATCGACAAGAGTCAAATCTCTGAAGTCTTTGCACAGGGGGGAACGGTTCTATCGAGTCGCACTTCCGTTTGGTTCTCGATCATGTGCGACTGAGGTTTGCTGATCGGACTCTCCAGACTCCCCCACGACGAATCCGACGTCCGAGACGGATAGCTCAGGCTCGACTTCACTGCTTCCCCGTTCTACAGACGTCAGCGGAAAGCCTGCACAGCCATTAATATTGCTACGCACCAAGATCGTCCATTCGGACAGTTTCAACAGCGCCGTTGCTTGATCGCACGCTCCGGCGACGGTCGAGTCGGTACAACACGATGGCCAGCACGATCGTTGCGGCTACGAGGAGCAGAGCGAGGCTGCCGAGAACGATGTTGTGGATGTCGGAGATGTGGTCGTAGTCCGACTGGGCGTCTGAACGGTTGATCGACGTTCTTGTGGAGTGCGGTTGTGTCCGGACGATGGAGCTGCTGTTTCGAACCAGGGTTGATATGGTGGTGATCATTTGTGGGAGCAAGTGTGCATTGACGGTTAGTGCGAATGGAGGTAAGTGCAGGGTGGGGCGATATGGGCAGATATCGATCAACTGTCAAGCGGCTGTTTTGTGTTGTTTTCACAATTACATTGATGAAGGCGCGCCATGAAACCCCTCCCAAGAAAAGCACTGGAGCTGCAAGATTTAGTGATCGAGTCTTGAGAGTAGGGAAAGTATGAACAAGATATAAGGTCCCCAAGGCGTCCACTTCCCAATCATCCACTTCCCTCGACACGCATGTCTGCTGGTGAGCTCACGCTGGCTACACACTTGATTGGTTCTTCCACAGCTATTCGCTTGAGATCTTGAGATGCCCCACCAAGCCCACCTCACTTACTATGTCATTCCATCCTGCTTACTATGTCATTCCATCCTGGCTGTGGCTGAAGCCCTTGGAGCTCTTCCATTACTGATAGTCGAGCTGCCGAATATTACCTCATCTGCTACCTCATCTGCTACCAGCCCACGTTTCGATCGCAGCTCAGATGGCGGGACATCACACGTCCATGGTTGGACGGAAGTGGATTGCAGTCCTCAGAGTGACCTTGTCGAGCACACTCGCCATTCAAAAGGATGGACTGCACATGGTGCCAGGTTTCGGTCTACATCGGTTTTGTGCCATCGTCTCGCCAGATGCATCATCCGATTACGACAACAACGGCTACTTATGATCAGAAAGCGAACGTCATTGCCGGTCTCTTGTGCCGTTTCATCTGCTCTGATCTCTCATTTATTTCTCCAGTCGAGCATCTTCATCGAAGGTGGAACCAATGAAAAAAGAATCTGAACCCTCGACATCCCACAAACCCCGAAAGATGGTTTGGATGCCATACGGGTATTGAACATGGTTCGTCACTACCGCTATTCGTGAGCCTCGGATCGTTGCAGGACGGTTTCAGTCCAGGTCCTTGTCAGTTGCTGTCCGTTTAACGGTGGGAGTCGTTGGAGTCGAGCATATGGCCGATGTTATCGGGACCGCTGTTGTTGCTTCGGCTGTATGAAGTGGTTGAATTGGAGTCAGTGAGTTATCTCGTTGCCATGCTTGGAACGGCTGCAGTGGCGGTGTTGTGTTGAGAATCATAACAAGCTCACCGACGAAACAACACAACACAACAATCACCGTCGCACTGGCACACGATCATTGTTCGAGCGTGGGTGAAACGGGTGGCGAGCAGCGGTGATAGCGGTTACGGGTGGGGAGAAGCGGCACAGTATGCAAGAGGTAGAAAGCAAAAAACGATATCTCGACACCGAGTCTAAGGTACAGAGATCGTCAGTAGTCGACAACAGGTGGCCCGTTGGGTGCATGGAGCTGGACTACTTCCGACGTCGACAAGGTGTCGATCAAGGAACGCCGAACCTTCCCCAACGCCATATCCGATGTCAATGTACCGCAAGCCTCTTCATTCCGCAACCCCGGCAACGTTGGAGACTGCAGTGCTGTCTATGTCTTGTGTCGTTCGGTCGTTCGAGGCGGTGGTATCGTCGGAGGGTTGTATTGGTCGGCTGTTACGAATGAGGACATTGGGTCCATCGTTTCTGCCGCGTTCTATCAGGAGTCAGTCAACTCGATGGCTGCTGGCAGGTCAGTTTACATACCAAGATCGTCCATCATGACGTTGTTATCTCGAGAGACAATTCGAGGGTCCACTTGTGGTGCGGTTGGTTCGTTGCTCGAATGCCGATGGCGTTTGAGTCGATTCGAAACGATCTTGACGACGATCGTTGTTTCACCTAACAATAACGCAATGCTACCGATGATAACGTTGTGAGTGTCGGAAAGAGCGTCGTAATTTGTGCCTGATCCGCCGATCGACGTTGTGTCGTTGTGATGCATGTTCTGCTTTTTTCCCACGTGATCTTCGCTGATTGGCCTCAATCTGACAGACTTGACTTGACTTGACTTGACGACTTTAAATTCCTGGGTATATGCCGGCCGGCTGAACTCTAAATTCTAGTCCACCTTCCAACTTGATCTAAGGCTTGGTTCGTGTAGCTGTAACCGATGAATGCAGAATCAAACCAAGAGCTCGACTGAGGAGTGGAAGGAAAATACAGCTGGGGATTGGCACGTGTAAGAGAGGGAACTCTCTCTCTGTCACGGTGGTCCGTCCTGTCTTAAGTCACGGTGGGCCAAAGCCAACCTCTCCAAGTCGGTGGACCGTCTTCCCCAGTCACGGTGGATCGTGCTCTGCACTAGTTGGTGAACCGTCTTCCGCAGTCACGGTGCGCATGTGACTAGGCAGAACGGGCTAGTCAGAAACGGGACGGGCCGTAGACGGACTGGACTGGAGCTGGGCTTGAACCTGCATGGACGTGATGTCCTTCTATGGCGCTTGCCAACGCAGCCAGGTCCCGGCCAGATTCGCTGCCCGGATGTCCAACGCCTTGCTGACAAGGCGAAATAAATTGCCTGAGCTGGGGTGGAACTTTCTATCTTCTCCACTGTACGCAGACCCGATTACGGCTGCGGCTCTTGCGAGCAAAGCCGGTATATGAGGACGAGGAATTGGCCGTGAAACGTACTGGTAGAAGAGATCAGATTTCAACTTCTGCCGTCGACACGACATCCAATTGTGGACTCGGACAAATGCAACTGCTGAAGTAGTGGGGCGATTCGGATAGGCCGGTCTGGTTCGGATTGAGTGAGTCGATGTTGGCATCGGAGGCTCTCCGTTGTGAGTGAACTGCCTGGTGCCTATCTGGTGTCAGACAGCGTCCCAGTACAGGGTTGATAGGCCTTTGGGATTCGTCCAGTCATCCGCCCATCTCGCTCCTCCCAAACGCACGATCAAGCGCATTCCCCAGATCCTCCACCTCCCTCTCCTTGCCCTTCTGCAGCTTCTCGGCGTTCTCTTCATCCTTCCCCACATCCCCATCATCATCCATCAAACTCCCCTTCCCCCTCGGCGTCCCCTTCCTCTCCGGCTCCAACATCCTCTCATCGCGATCCAACCACCCCGGCGCCATCCTCCGCTTCTCCTGCAGCTCCCTCTCCCTAATCTCCTTCTCCCACGCCTCTACCGCCTTACTGCCATCCCGCTTATCCTTCTCGATCTGCTCGAATAATGCGCGATTCTGGGCGGCGATTGTGCTGGGGTGTGCGGCGAAACCACCAGATGCTGAGACCACGTAGGCTGGTAAGTCGGGTGCGGAAGCGGTAG
>JAABUL010000392.1_pt1 | contig 93879 bp, 13 predicted proteins | sample 5559151 | NCBI WGS metagenome assembly JAABUL01 (sample SAMN10711876, study PRJNA513368) | rock metagenome | isolation source: Antarctica rocks | place: Antarctica: Victoria Land, Pudding Butte sud | reverse complement strand
ATAAATTTTTAAAAATTCTTAAAATCTTAAATATATTATTATTACAAGATTTCTTTGCTTTTTTACGCTTTTTTAATACTAATATATACTTAGTATAAATTAAATCTAAAATATAATTAAATAATTTATTCGAAAATTCGATATTTGTAATAAATATATTAATTTGCGCATAGTTTAAGCATATATTAAGTATAAATCAATACAATAAAATATACAAAAAAAAGTTTTTTAATCAAAGTACTAGTAGAGCGCTAAAAATAAATTAGCATAAACTTAGTATATTTTAAAATTAAACTAGAAATATACTTTTTGCAAAAATTCTTTAAATCAAGAAACAAATACTCGAAAAAAAACAATAAATAATAATTGATTAGTAACTCTAAAAATTGTATTAATATAAATTTAATATTAGTCGAGTTTATATATAGTTAATGCGTTGTTAAAGTCTTAAATTACAAAATAAACATTTATATATATAGTATAAGAACAAAGAAAATAAAAGATAAATTAAATATATAATAAACATAAAATAAGCTTATTTTGCAATAGAAATATATATTAAAAACAATTGCAAATTTTTGATTATAACAATTGTTTTATATAAGCTTAATATATACTTAATATTAATCTAGCTTATATAATATACTTTATATCGTTTGCATATTAATAGATAATTATATTAATTATATATTTGTGTCTATACAAAATATAAATTTAGCTTAAACAAAATATATAGAAGTTATACTTCGACTTTGTAGAATAATTTGTATTTTGCTATTCTTTAAATTTAATTCAAAGCTTTATAGTATTAAATTAACATAAATTAGATATATATTAAATATAAAAGAGATATATATTTTTTCTCAAAATAATATATATTTGAAGAAATATTTTTTGTATCTAAATTTGCAATTGCATATACTTAGCGTATATATTATATATAATTAATTAAAATATTTGTTTATTCGTTTCAATATAATATGTTTTTTAATAATAGTGTAATTTAATTTTAATTTCGACTTAATATATATTAAATATAAATAAAACTACAATTATATATACAAATAACTAGCAATTAAGAGCAATAAAAGTTATTTTATATATTTGATTAATTAATGTTATTGTACAATTATATTTGCTAATACTTAATATATACAAAGTTGCAATTAAATTTATGCAACTTATATATTTATATTAAAAAAAACAATTCAAATTTTAGAATTTAACGCAATTAATAATATTTAATATATATTAAATTCTAATCAAATCTATATATAGATTGTCTATTATTTTTCGAATATTTAATAATAGATATTGCTAATACTTAGTATAAACTAAATTACAATAAAAAATATCTTTTTATTAAATTTGCTATCTATTTAGTTGAATTTTATATATATTAAATATAGACTTAATATATATTTAATATAGAATTGTATTATAATTAAACACTTATATTTAATTACAAAATTAAGATTCGAATTAGAGAAAAATTCTTAAGTATATAATTAATATATACTAGACAAAAGTGTCGTATATATTATGCTTACTATAATAATATTTTAAAAAAGACAAATTTTGCGCATTTGTTATATTAGAATTGTTGTAATATACTCTAACGTTAATAAGCTAGATTGCAACAATATTTATACTAAATATATATTAAAATAATAGAAGCAATAAAACTAAAGAATATATTAGACTTATGTTATAAATTTGTTAATAAAATCAAAAGTATATGCTACAATAATACAAATAGTTAGAAAAAATAAAAATAAAAAACGCAACAACTATATTTTAATTTTACAAAATATACTAAAGACTTGACGTACAATTTGCGCAATTTTATTTATTTTTAATATATACTACAACAATACTAAATTTATATTTAAATTGTATTTCGTATAAGCGTGTCGAAATTGTATATTTAAGATCGAGATAATAGTTTTTCTTTTAACAATTATAGATTATGTTAAGTATACATTTAGCTTATTTTAAGTTTTAGAAATCGAACAAAATTATAATTACTTAATATATTGAAATAATCAATATATATATTTTCTTTTAATTTGTTTTTAAACTTTTAATTTCTTTGTTTAATTCAACACAACTTATATAAAATATAGACTTTACATAAATAAAGTTTACTTTAAATGCAAATTTTCTATCTAAAATAAGCTTTAGAATAACAAGATTATAGATTTAGTATATATTTAATATATACAACTTGCAATAGAAACGTTTTTTCAAACTTATAATCTTTGTTTTATTTAATACGTTCTATATTGAACATAGACTAAGTATAGATAAAACTTATCTCGAATAAGAATTTCTATTCGAAATAAGCTTGTTTTGGATAGAAAATCTGCACTCGAGATAAGCTATATGCTCTATCTTTATTTATCTTTTTTTTAGCTACAATAGAGTTATTCTTAATCTTAATTAATATTCTCTTTTAAATATAAGATTATTATATATACAAACTATTACAATATCTATTATTTTTTTAAATTCTTTTGTATCTATAGTAAAGTAATTATTAATTTCTATACAAGTTTATCTAAATTAATATTAATAAGAGATATATTTATCTTTATTTATAGAGTCTTTATAGATATTGTTTTGTAGATATTAATAATATAACAAAATAATTGTTTCTATATTAATTGTAGTTTTTCGACAATTTCTTTTCTTGCTTCTTTACTAATTGTTAAAGTATACTATATTGCGATATTATATACAATTATTAACTTCTCTATTGCTATATATTTACGTTTTTCGATATTTACAAATATACTAAATACAAAGCTCTCGATTATTAAGATTTTCATATATTTAATTATTAGTTTTGTCTCTACTTGTTGCAAATATATTTTTTATTAAAATTTCAAATTAAGTTTAATTTCTAATATTTTTATATTAAGTTTAACAACTATTTTGTACTCTATTAGTATAATATCGATATTTATATTAAATTTCTTTAAAGTCTACAAAAAATCAATTAACTTATATTTCTTTTTTGCAAATTTAAAGTTGTAAGTATATATATATTGCTTATATTTATTGTATATTTAATTTAATATTTTGCAATTCTATTTAATTAATTTTTTGTATATTAGTATATATATATTATTTACAAAGTTTATAATACTAATTTGAAATTAAATATTATTATACTATTCTAGAAGATTTGCGTTATAGAAGAGATATAGTATTAACAATAAGAGAGAGTTTTGCAAGATATTTATATCGATTTTGCGTTTTTCTATTGTATAATTTTTGATTGTTAAAATTATATATTGTTTTTTTAGAAAATCTTTTATTTAATCTAGCAATCTAATAGAAACTTTTTTCTTTTTTATATTATATAGAAATTAAATATGCAAAATATTGTTAAATGCGCTAAATATATCTAAATTTAGTAAAAATACTACTTTTTTCTTTTGTCTATTTTATATAATATATATCTTTTTTGTAATAAATTGTAATATTATATGTATTAAATATTGTTTTCTAGCTTTTATTTAAATACTCGACAATATATTGTGCGTCTCTACAATATAGTAAAGACGCTTCGATATTATAAATTTTAGTATCTTTTCTAGCATATTAAGCAACGCAATAGATCTAAAAAATAAAAGCTCGAATTTTTTTTTTATCTAATTTGTGCAACATTATTGTAGTTGTTTTCTTAAAATAAAACAATTATACTTTCTCTTAAATATATTTATCGAATAAAGATTGTATTTGTTTCGAGACAATTTAAACAAACTATCTAAATACTCTATTAGTTATATTATTTATTTCTAATATCTTATTTAAAGTTGTTTTGTATATTGCTTTTATTATCTTATATTGCAATACTATTTTATCTTTATTAATTAAAAGTAGATAAAAAAGATCTTCTATATTGTTTATCGAAACTATAGACAAGAGAAAAAAATTATTCTAAATAATTGTTTTTATTTTATTTTTTGTTGTTGTTGTTAGTTTTGTACGCGTCTTAAACAACAAGATTGTAAACTTAATAAATATATTTGCTATTATATTTCTAATTTACTTAGCTATTTCGAACAAATTTTTTAAGATACTTTTTAAGATCTGTATCTAATTACAAAATTTGTTTTTTTTATATTTTTTTAAGATCTTGCTCTTTCTATTGTATACTCAAATATATACTTTTTAATTACAAAATATACAATATTAATATCGAAATTTTCTAGTTTTTTTAATTATATTAATATATTTTTGTATCTATTTTAATTTAATTTTTTGGTATAATCTTGTTTATAAAGTCGATTTTTCGATAGCTTTTTCTAGTATTCTTATTAGTACAAATATTGTTTTGTTAATATTGTTTGTTTTATTGTACTATTTAATAGTAATTTTAATAGAAACTCTCTTAATATATTGTCGAATTTTTTCTTATCTATAATTTTTCAATTGTATTTGAAATATTGTATAAATTTCTTTTTAAATCTGAAATCTAATATTATTTTAATAAACAAATAATTTAACAAATTTTTTACTTTCTTATTTATTTTGTAGTATATTAGTCGATTTGTTATTTTTTTTGTAATAAAGGACAAATCGATAATAGTTTGTATTTCTTAATAGTTTCTTGTTATTATATTTAATAAAAATATAAGAATAATATCGATTGTATATATTATATTTAGTAAGTTATTAAATAACAAATATTGTCTAAAATATAACAATTTCTTTTAAGAAAAATAATATAGATTAGAGTTGTTTATTGTTATACTTTTTTCTTGTATATTTAGTCTTTTCTTAATTGTATTAAGATTATCTCTATTTATTATATTATTATAATTATCAAAAAACAAATTGTAGACACTATAAATTTTTATAAATTTTTATATTGTAATATTGTTTTTTAATTGTAGTTGCAATATTACAATCTCTATATCTTTAGTATATTATATATTATATTAGTTATTGTTATTAATATGTTTGTTAATATAGAAGCAAATATATTTTTTGTTATTTATTAAAGTAAAGTTAATACAATAAAGATTGTATATTTTTGTTTTAATATAATATTACTATAGTTTTTGTATTATTAGTATATTATAGTTTTTCTTTCTTTTTTTCTGCAATAATACAATTATTATTTTGCTTTTTAATTTGTATATATTGTATTGCAATACACAAAGCTTAATTTTTTTTTCTTAATATTTGTATTTATCTGTATCGAACTTTTTGTCTTTTAAATAAAGAATAGATTTAATAAATCTAATATGTTTAATATATTTAATATATTTAATAAATTAGATATTGCAACTTTGTTATTGTTTTATTTTATTAGAGTAGATTAAGTTGCTATCGATTTATTAAAACACTTTTTTTTAATTAATTGCTAAACTATATTTTTTCTTATATTAATAAAAATGCTTTATATAATTCTTGTTTATATTAAATATTCTATTATTAATATTTTTTGTTTTAATATCTTTTTCGAAATTTGGATAAATATAATTGCGTTTTTTAGCATTATTAAAATTAAACAAAAGAATTTTTCTATTTTTGTTGTTTTAACAATATAATATAGTAATTTTATTTTTGTTACTTTTTTAATCCTTATTTTTTCTTTCTGCTTTCTAGAGTATTTAAAATCGAATATTTTATAAAATGTCTTGCAGATTTTGTAATTCTGTTAAAATATATTTTCTTAATAAGAATGTTGCTTAAAGTAATAGTTTTGTAAGCAATATATATATTGTTGCTAATTCTTATATTTATATATAAAATATCTATATTTTATATATTTTATATGTTGTTTTATTTTGCAATCTATATTGTAGTATTTTACAATTTTTATATTTAATTTGTAAATTACTTCTAATTATATAAGAGCGTTTGTTGTTTTTACACTATTTATTTATATTACTATCGAGATATACTTTTTCTTGTTGCTCTCTCTAGTAAATTAAGTTATCTCTTCTATCTTTATATTTTAATATATTGTCTTGCACAATTTTTCTATTATCTTTGCTTTCTTTTTTATATTCTTCGATATATTTTTAACTCTAATATTATAATTTTATTACTCTTGCGCGTTTGCAATACAAAATTGTTGTACTAAATATTTTTTTATTTAAAAATTGTTTAACTTTAGAATCTTTTTGTTGCTTTTACTATTTATTCGAAAGACAATTATTCTTTTAAAATATTAGATACTTTTTATATTCTTTTGCGTTATTAGTATTCTACTTGTATTAAACTTGTATATTAATATTACTACTTTTGTTGTATTTATCTTATATATTCTCTTTATTTTTTGTTTTTCTTTTATTTATACTATTATCTCTATTTTTTTTGTAGAAAGTTGTATTAAAAGTAACTGAAAAATATCTATACAATTCTTTGTTTACTTTGTTAACAATAAATTTTCTGCTATTGTAATCTATATAATTTTCTTTTATATAATTTTTTTTGCATTCTTTCTCTTTTTTAGTTTATCAATTGTTTTTTTTAATTTCTTTAAGATCGAAATTATATTAATGCGTATTTTCTTTGCAAGAATATTGTCTATTTGTTGTATTAGTTTCTTTGTTAACGCAAATTACTTTGTTAATATTTTTAACAAAAGAATTTTAAATACGTTTTTCTTTTTAGATTTATAGAGTTTCTTTATAATAGATATCTTTGCTTTTATATTCTTTGCAATTAATATTAATTTGTATTAAAATATCTTAATAACGCTTCGACTACTTGTTAATATTGCGTCGATTATATCTATTTGATTTCGACAATCTAAATAGATTGTAGACTTACTTGTCTGTAAAACTATCTCTTCGATCTTCTCTTATATAGTAAGATTATATAGTATTGATTTTCGCAGACTTAAGCAATTTTTTCTATAAAAATATATAGTATTTGTAATTAATATATTGCAATTTATTGTTTATATTAGATTTTAAATATCTATATTTAAAAGTCTTAAAGTCTTCGATTATTTAATATAGTTCTTTAATATTAATTTCGAAAACTTAAAACTAGTAATTATTTTAAAATCTATATTGTGCTAAGTTTTATTTAAGCTCTTTTTATTGTTCTTTATATCTTTTTTATTATAAACATTATTTAAAATTTTGAGTTTTTTTATTTTTTTTATATATTTCTAAATATTTAATGTCTTTACAATATTGTATTAATCTTTATTTTCTTTTGCGTCGAACAATAATTTTATAGTATATTCGAAATAAAAACTATTATATATCAAACTCTCTTCCTCGAATTTAGTTAAAAACAAAAATATATACTTTAAAGATATTAGTTGTTATCTTTAACAAAAAACTATATATTTATAATTAAAATATCTTAATAAATATACAAAATTTAAGTTGAACTTTATTATTGTTAAGCGTTTAATACAAATTGTTGCACGTAAGTTCTTTAACTTAAAGATTAGTAAAAAAAAAATAGAATACAAAACAAAAAAAATAACAAATATATTTTTAATTATAAAAGTTATAACTATTTAAATATTGTTTTATAGATATTTAAATACTAGATTATTAATATAATTTTATTGTTAAAATTTGAACAAAACTATATTAAAAGCTGAAGATTTGTTGCTTTAACAAAATTAAAAAAATCAAAAACTTTAATAATTTATATTTAGCTTCATATTAATATAAATAAACAATTGTAAATAAATTGTTAATCTTAGTTTAATACAATATAATATAGAAGAATTTATTGTTAAACTTAATTTATTTTTGTTTTACGTTATTGACATTTTATTTTGTGGCTTAGTTCCGAGCAGCTAGTGCAGCTTCTACTGTAATACTAGTAGAGTATTAGAGTAGAAACTAGCTATTAGAGTTTATTTTGTATTCTAAGTTTTTTCTATCTAATATTTAAGTATTTCTAAGCTTAATCGAGCAATTTAATTAAATAATAATATTATTTGTATTACAAGTTAAATTGTTCGATTAAATTAATATATTTAATCAAAAGTTTAATTTGATTTGTCGAAGAGATTACAATAGATTAATATAACAAACAAGCAAAATAATTATCGAATACTTATATTTTCGAGCTTAGATATTAATATTTTAAAGTCTTTAATTTTATTTTGTATTGCATTAATAAATTGTCTAATTCATAATATATATTTATAAATAAAAGCGTCTTAGTCTATATATTTAGAAATTAAGTTAAATATTTTTGTTATAACAAATACAATAGCAATATTATTTTTTATTTTTTATTTTATATTTTAATATAAACAAAAGTTATTTAATTTTGTTTTTAATATTTTTATTTATAATATCTTTGCTTCTATAAATAGATTCTTGTTTATATTATTTGTTGTTATAAGTTTATTTGTATAGATTATATTTATATTAAATCTAAAACTCTTATATTAGCAATCGTTATCTATTATTTATAAAATCTTAAGTATTTTATTGTTAAAACGCAATACTATTGCGCTTAAATCTTTATTTAGTCTAAACTCTCTTTATAGTATATTGTTAGTTATTTGTTTTATCGAATTTTATCGATAAATTATAATTATACAATTAACTCGATCTTTTTAATATATATTTTTTTCAATATATTTTATTCGACGCAGAACTTGTTTTTTTATTTATATATCTCTCTTTTTAAATATCTCGCAAATATAATTACTAGCAATAAACGTATTTTCTTTGTATTAATACTTCTAATTGTAGTATAATATTTTTCAACTATATTATTTATATATTGCTCTAGTAGTATATTTAGAATTTCGAATAGATAAGTTTTTTGTAGATTGAAAACAAAACAAAATAATATTATAGAAGTTTTTTATAGATGTTATTAACGTTTTTGCATATAAATAAGATTTGATAGTTATATATTCTCTCTTAACTTTGATAATATCTCGAATAATATCTACGTTCTAAGCTCTCTAAGAAACAAAATATTAATTGTACAACAATTGTTCTTCGATTGCACGCTAGTTAAACTACGATTCTACGTTAAGCATTAATTGAAAAATTGTTTTTCAACTAATAAAAATTTATTATACAATAAGGAGTAGATTGATTAATTGCTATTCGACAAAAGAGAATCGATTAAATAGCAATTAAAACAATTAATTAGTAAGAAGAGTTAATTAAATGTTGATTAATTATTTTACTCTTTATTATATAACAAACTTCCAAAAAGAAAAATCAATTAAATAACAACTAATCAATCTAATTCTTGTTGTATAACAATTGCTTTAACAAGAAAAGTTAACTAAATAACAATTAATTAATTAAAGAGAAATATCTTTGCAAAAGACTTTAATAAGAGCTTGATAAAAAGCAACAATAAAAAGCTTAATAAAGAGCAAAAAAGAAAACAACAAAAGACAATAACAAAAGATAGCAACAAAAGATAGCAACAAAAAATAGCAACAAAAAATAGCAACAAAAGACAACAACAAAAGACAACAACAATAGACAACAATAGAAAACATCAACAAAAAACAATAATAAAAGACAACAACAAAAGTTCTTTAGAATATTATACAAGATATAAATATATAGTTTTAAATTGTATATATTAAATTATTATTATAGTTAAAAATATAATAAAGCAAATAAAACTATTGTTAAAGTCTTTTGCAAAAAGAAATAAACCGTTGTAATATATTATAAAGTATTGTATTAAAAAATTAAGAAAGTCTTTTGCAAAACATTTAGCTATATATTGTATAATATTGTATATCTTGTATAGAAAGTTAATATATATATATATATTTGTTATTATTAATTTTTGTTATCTATTATATTGTTATTAGTTAAAAAGATATGCAAGTTTAAATTAAAATCTATAGAAATCTTTTTTTTGCTTCGAATTTAATATAGTATTGTGCACTTTAAATATTAATTTATATTTTGATTGGAAAATTATTTTTGCTATACAAATTATTGTAGATATTAAGCAAATAATCTTTTGTATACTTTATAAAAACAGAGTTTTTTAATAAAGTCTTTATTAAATTTATTAAATATTGTAGAATTAGCAACTAAATAAAGAAGTTTACAAAAAAAGATTAACTAATATTATAATAAAATATATTTAATTTATAGCAAAGAAATTTGGGGTTTTTCTTCGACTTATATTGTCAAAATTAACAATATAAAATTCAAACAAAAATAATTCTTTTAATTAGTTGTATTAAAATTGTTTAAACAATTTGTTTCTAAACTTCTTATAAGTATACAATTCTAATAACAAGTTAATTTGTTTGTTAAAAAGAATTTAAGTTTACGAAAATTTAATTGTTATTTTTAGAATATTAGTTTTTTATTACTTAAAGTTCTTTTCTATATTCTTTGTTGTTTTTAAATAGAGAGAATTGTTTATTTTAAAATTAGAAAAAATAATACAAACAAATTAGTTTTTATTATTTTTCTTAAAATATATAAAATAGTATTAACAAATTATAGTATTAAATTTGTTGAAAACTTTATTCTTAGAAACAATAATTGTATCTATTTGTAATTTTTTATTTTGTAATTTTTTATTGCTTTAACTCTAACTAGTATTGTAGCTATTCAATATTAAAATAAGTATAAAAGTTGCTTATTTGCAAAATAAATTCTTTGTATTAAATATAATATTATTGTAAAAATTATTTAATAATTAAGAAATTATTGTAAAAGACTTTTGCGCAATATATTTTGCAATAATAGACTTTGCAACAATAGACTAATCGTCGGGTAAGGTTTCGATTCCAACTTTAGGAATCGACCCGACCCGACGGTTTTAACCCTAGGAACCGACTCGAAACCCGAGTCGATTCCTATTATTTTGGAATCGATCCGACCCGACCCGAGTCGATATTCGATTCCAATATTAGGAATCGAATCGAATTGCCAAGGAACCAAAAATAACGTCATTATGCCAAGAATTACTAATTTTAGAATAAAACATTTTATTAATAAAATGCAATATTTGCACCTATAGGCCCTATAGACCTTATAGATGCAATTTATTAATAAAATACAATATTTGCATCTATAGGCTCTATAGATCTGATAGATGCAATCTATTAATAAAATGCATTATTTGCATCTATAGACTCTATAGAACCTATAGGTGCGATTTAATTATTTTCTTTTTAAAAAGTAGTAATGCATTACTATAATGCATTACCTTATTATAATTTAAATAATTGAATATTATTGACCATATATTAACTATATATTGACTATTAATAAATTATATAATTATTTAAATAGTCTTGGCGATTCGAGTCGATTCTTTCGGGTCGGGTTTCGATTTCAACCCTAGGAATCGACTCGACCCGACTCGGTTTTCGATTCCAACATTAGGAATTGACCCGCCAAGACTTTCGAGTCGAGTTAACTCGAATCGCCAAGATTCGAGTCGATTAATCGACCCGACGCGATCAGTCTATGCAACAATAAACTTTGCAATAATAAGCTCTACAATAGCAAATTTTGTAATAGCAAATTTTGTAATAACAAACTTTATGATAGTAGACTTTGCGATTTTATTCTTTGTTGTAGATTGTTTTGCACTATTAGCTTTTGCAATAGACTTCGACGCATAAGATATTGCTTCAAGTATTAAGAAACAAAACAATAAAAAAGATTTCGAATTTTAAGAAATTATAGAAGATTTTAATACTAGATTAAAGTATATTTTTTAAGATATTCTTGATTTTGTCTAACTACTTTTATTCTTATTAATATATATATATTTTATTATTAAGTTTTTCTCTTTTTTATTATTAATTTGTTTATAGTTTTGTATAGATCAAAGAAAAATTAATATTAAGATTTTTTTTTTAAAATCTTGCTATTGTTGTTAACAACTTTTTAAATATTGTTAATAAAAACTTTAAATACTTTAGATATTTTAGAAACTTTAATTACTTTAATTGCTTTAAAAACTTTAATTATTATAAAAGACTTTAAAATAATTTTCTCGATTAAAAATTAAGTAAAAGTTTTTAATATTGCAATTTGTTTATTAACAAAATTATATAAAGTTTTGTTATTTAAAGTCTCTTGGAACATATAGCTTATCCCGAGTGCAAATTTCTTACTCGAGACGAACTTATCTCGAGTAGAAATTCCCACTTGAGATAAGCTCTATCTATACTTAGTTTATGCTCAATATAGAGCGTGCTAAATAAAACGAAAATTATAAGTTTAAAAAGACGTCTCTATTGCAAGTTATATATATTAAATATATGCTAAATTTATAATTTTGTTATTTTAGAGTTTATCTCGAATAAGAAATTTGTATCTAAAATAAGTTTTATTTATATTAAATTTATATTTTACGTATATTGTGCTAGATTAAGCAAAAAGATTAAAAGTTTAAAGACGCATTAAAGAGAAAATATATATATCTAACATTATAAAATAAGTTGTTGGTGTTAAAGTTGCTAGATTTGATTTAGTACAACGCTAGTTTAAGCTTCTTAAATCAATTCGAAACTCGAAAAGTTCTTGGGATTGTCGACAAAAAGAATTACTATCTTGGATTGTTAAATATTGCAAAAGCACGTAATTCAAGTTGCGATCAATTTGACTCCAATTTAGGAAATTTTATCGTTAGCACATATATAAGAGCTTAGCGCACTTGTTCTTTTGATCTTTTACTATATTGTCTATTACTATGCTTGTCATTTATTTTGGTCACAAGTCTTCGATTTACTATCGACAACGTCAAAAGCAATTAACACAATTTGATCTTACTTCAAGCATAGACGCTAATAATATAGTCAAGCTAAAAGCAATTGTGTTGTCGAAATAAAGCAAATACGTCAAGATCTTGTTGTTTTGCTTAGAATAATTAATTTGTAAAATTAGATATTGCAAGAATTTGAATCAAGATTTTTAAAAAAATTTTAAGCTCTTTGAAGCGAAAGACTTCGATCTATTTTTAAAGTAATATATTTGCGAGTTGTTAAATTTGCGTGTTAGCGACAATCTTAGCATCTATTGACGAACACTTAAAATACATATACGTTACACATATAATAAAGTATTGAATTTTGCAATTTACAATAAAGTAATCAATATACAATTTTTAATTATATCTCTATTTAAAGATTAATAAGACTAATCGAAGTGTAGTTTAAACAAAGACTTGTAGAGCACAAAAAGCTTTGTAATTTTCAAAAGAAAAGAGATGTAGCTAGCGTGAAAAATATTTATTATTTTCTTCAATATTATTGAATTAAGAATGAGTATAGCTTTGCTAACGAACAACAACGTCTCTATGTTTCGATTAAAATTCTAATAGCAACTTATTTAGATTGTCGATTTATATCAATATTTAATACAAAAATTATTTTTAAAAATACAAGAAAAAATTCTTTATTTGTATTCAATCTAATAAAGAATAAAGAAATTAACATTTTAAATAACGAAAACATAATAAATACAAACGAGAAAAACGATATCTCGATCAATAAAAAGAATAACTTAAATTATAATAAGACTCGCTATTTGCTTTGAAGACATATTGAATTTTGAATTATTTTTAATAAGAATTCGACAAAATCTAATGTTTTTTTCGTAAAGATTGAACTTCTTTACACAAAGAATAAGAAAAGAAATTCTTGCAAATAAGTTTTTAATTTGAGTCTCATTACTTTCTAATAACAACTATCGATAAAAAGTAATTTATTATTGAAGCGAAAAAGACTCTTTTGTTTTGTTTGTTTAATTATTTCTTAACAATAGCTATTTACGACATCGTCTTTGAAGTCAAAATTGCGAACAACGTACATAACATATTTTACTTTCTTAAATACTCTTGTTTATTAATAACAAACATGAAATATTGTTAAAAATTAAAAAACAAAAACAAAATATATTTGTTTTTTGTTAATCGAGATACAAGCGCGACGACTATTGAACGCTTGTGCGTAAATTGTTAAAAGCTAGCACTTAGTTTCGATATCTAAAATATTTGAATCAAAACGTTAAATTGAAAGATTCGATTACTTAATACGTTTTTCGACAAAATTTGATCAATGTTGTAAACAATAAATTGCAATCGTCTCGACATAATGTTGATCAACAATTAATTAACAAGTTTAAACAAAATTTCTTTCTTTGTACGAAATTAAATATTTAATTATAATTCGAATACAATTCGATACTATTTAGATTAAGAAGTTCGATTTGACACACAAATAATCTTTTTTGATTGTTTGTTCAATAATATTATATAGAGATTGTTTAGACTTATAATTCTAAACGTCGATACAAATGCATTCTCTAAATTGACAATCGAACAAACACGAGAAATTTATACTAATTCGATCGTTAAGCTTTTAAAAATTAAGAGTGCAAAACTTATCTAATAGCTTCGAGCAAGCTTTAACTTCGTAAAAACGATTTTACAAAATTATTTATAAATGCAAAAAAAACAAAAGATCGATATAATGTTGCATATTGCAAAAGAGATTTAAAGACAAAAGAAATTTAAGAAATATTAAAAACGACATTTTCGAAATTGTAACACAATAGCGTTTAAGACACATAGCTCTAAAATCGCAACACAAATCTTAAATAATAAGAAAACAAATACTCGACATAAAATTAGAGACCAAACTCAACTTATTAAGTTGATTTGTTAATTAATTCTTCAATTTATTAAGAAAGAAAAATATAATCGAAGACTTAAGATTATCGAAGTTCGAATTGTTTTGTACAAACAACAAGAATGTCGAAAACGTATAACAATTTCGAAGAACGATAATAAATTAAAAACTAAGATCGCTCTTAAAAATATTTTTAAAAATTTAAATTATCGATTTTCTTTAAAGTGTAATCTCTTGTTGTGCATCTTTTGTCTTAGTAATAAAAGAAAATTTATTAATAAAAGAAAATTCACGTACATTCGAACTTCCAACATAATAAACAAAGCTCAAAAATATTTGATAACGCAAGATTTAAATATTTTTATTTATTGTTCGCATTCAATTTGCAAAAGAAATTTGACAACAATATCTAATTTTGTAGTTTTTAAAAGTTATATAATTCGAGTATATAAGATTAATTTGCGTAGATAAACTTTTCGTTGCAGACAACTAGCTTTCGATCACAATTTATATTGCAAAATTAGAAAAAATATAAATCTTAAATATTAATTAAATCGAACGCAATTACTTTGTGTATTAATCAAATTGAGCGCAATTAGATTTTAGTCATTTTGGGTGCAGTTGTCGTTAATAGATTACTTGTAAAAGCTTATTTATTAGTCTTATTGCATTGCTCGTAAAGATAAAGTTGTTTCACGTTATAATTGTAATAATTTTGAGTAAATATGCGTGTCTAAGTAATAAAGCAAGCGATGTAGCATATTGACATTACATGTTCGTATAGCATCAACGATTAACAAACGAACATGTAGATTAGATTATTCTAGTTGAGTCGTTTTATTGACTCAATAAGCTTGTATATCTTGATTGCGAGATCTCGAAACATCTTGATCTTTTTTTAAGTTTTTTTATTATAGCTTGCATAGCGATCTCGTTAGCAAAGACGTTGTTTAACACAAAAAAAGATTAGCTAAAGTTTACTCGAAATAGTAGATTTATCTTATTGCGAAATAAGTTAATAACGACTTCAAGATTGTCGTTTCAATTATAATTAAAAAAGTCTAATGAATAATAATTATTAATAGTGCTATTTTTGATACTTAACTTTTGTTAAACGTTGTATCGAGAGCTTTTGTCTCGCATTTATAACTTAAATTCGTAAATTAATCGTCTTTTAAATAATAAGACAACAATTAGTACTTAATTTTGCATAAGATATTGATCTAATAGACTAGAAGTTGAGTCGTTTTTATAGAAGTACTAATCGACGTTGCTCTATTCGCAAATAAAGACTTCGATTATTGATAATTTATTTAGATTTTTACTTATTTTATTTTTCGTTCTTGCTATATAGATCGAGAGAAATTAGACAATTTTGTAGTCTTTCGATTGATTAGTAATCTTTGTTGTTTGAAGCAAATTTATAATAGTTATCAAAAATCTTTAGATACAACGAGCGTAAAATTTTATTAATAGAGATAAGCTTTTTCATAATACGTTGTACAAAATTAAAATCTTTTTATAATACACACTTACAAATCTTCTATAATATACGTTTACAAATCTTTTACGATATACGCTTACAAATCTTTTACAATATACGCTTACAAATCTTTTACGATACACGCTTACAAGTCTTTCACAATATATGTTTACAAATTTTTTACAATATATGCTTACAAGTCTTTTACGATACACGTTTACAAATCTTTTACGATATACGTTTACAAATCTTTTACGATATATGTTTATAAATCTTTTACAATATATGCGTTACGAAACAACGCAACAATTAGTAGTAGAACATTTCAATAATATTTAACGCAAAACACATAAAAAAAGATACATTAAAAATACTTGCGTTCGAGCTTCTACAAAATATTATCAAATATTTATCAAAACAAGATTTGAAGCATTTGCGTTTTACATATAGTCAACTTGTCAAGTTTGTAAATTACTCTCTTTTTAACTCTATTTTTCTTTTCGTTAATTTATAACATTTAATTATTGTTACTTTGATGCTACAAAGATTTGAACCAATTTTACGTATCGTAATTATATTATTTTTAAAATATCAAAAATTGAAACAATTTAATTATAATAGAAACTTGCGCAAAGCGTCGAATACGTCCACAAAGCTTTTATTGAATCACTCGATTTACAAGAAGCATCGAAATCGCGCTTATAAATAACATCGTGCTTTAATCGCTTAATAGAATTCAATCAATATTTAAAATTGTCTTCGACAAGTGCTTCGACACGCACTTAATTTTCGAAAAGTAATTTTCACTTATTGTAATTGTTCTATTATAGATTAGAAGTTAAAGAAGATTTGTTGCTAAAAAAGCAATTAAAAGAGCTATCTATTAAATAGAGAAACATATAACACATTTTAACTAAATCTATAATATAGTCGTGTTACGATTCGATTTTCGCGATCTTCGCGAATAAAGTTGTTCTTTGAAGAGACTTTCGTTGACTTTATAATAATGCTCTTAAGTAGCAATAATTTTAGAGCGCAAAAATTAATAATAAAAGCTTGCGACAAAACATACGACATTTAATTTCTAAAATTATTTGAATTCGATCAATTAACTTTTATTATTTTTACGATGTCTATCTTTTTAACTCATTTACGCAAATTGCGTTTAACTACATGCTAGAATTAGTTAACGAAAGCGATAATTAATTTCCTTTCTTAAATCGAGTGTCTAGAATGTTTGTATCTTATATATAATTGTATTGTCTTTAAAAGTTAAATCGATTATTTTTTGTTACAATGTCGCTTTCTTAATTTGCTTATATTAATAATTGATAACAATATTATAATAAACAAAGATCTTCTTTTAATCTTCTTTAATATTTCAAAACTTCAACATTTAATTCTAGAAAATATGCGAATAAAAAAATCTTATTGAAGAATCTTTATTGATAAAATTAAATTAAGTTTGAACTTAATATTACTTTATATAAATTTTCTCTTTAATTACAATAAAGATAATTCGAAAATCTATATAAAGAGTAAAAATAATGTTGACAATTTTTTTTATTTAAAGAGATTACATTCTTTTTTTAATATTGCAACAACATTCTACACAAAAGACTTAAACAAAATTTTTGAAATATTTCAAAATAATTTGTTCGAAGATTATAATTAATCTTGAGAAGTATAGCAATGTTACAAGCTATATTTCTAGCGTAAAGAAAATCTATCAAAAGAACTTCATTATACTTGATTGAGACTTTCTCGTCGATACGCGACAATACTTACAAAAATATTGAAGAATCTAGATTTCTATACGAATCTATAACGACTATAGATACTATTGATTAAAATTAGTTGCAATCTTGTATCTAATATTTTGTAGTTTTAATTAACTTATTAGTTCTTTTGCAAGTGTATTTAGACAAACAATTATTTAGAAGTTTAATTAATAATAAGATAATCTTAACGAAGTTAATGTTGAAGAAAAACAAAACGAACTTAGCAAGTTACAATTATTTTTGTGTTGCATAAAGATAAATAAATACGCGATAAATAATAGTACGTATCGAAAAGTGAATCGAGCAATAGATCGAACGATAGCTAGATTTTAATAAAGAGTAATCGAGATTTGCAACGCGTTAATCTTCGAATAATTACATATAATTAAAATAAGAAAAACAAGAGCTCGATTATTATTCTAATTATTTCTTGCTATATTTGTCAAGTTTTGCTAGATCTTTTATTGTTACTATTAAATAATTCGATTATGTTCTTAATAATGTTAGCAAATTAAGTTTTTTTTATTGCTATAAAATAAAATGCAAAGCTTTTAACGCATCTCTAATAATTAATTGTCGAATTTGTAAATTATAATCTACAATATTTTTGATAAAATTAAAGCATTCTTAAATGTCGAATTTTTTTATAAAGATTAAAGTGTCAATATAAAATATATAAATGTTGTCGTTCTTTAAGAAATATTAAATTACGTAAAACACGACAATTCTTTAACTAATTGCAATCGTAAAAACAACGAAATCGATACTTGATAAAATTTTGAAAAAATAGACTTGTGAAAGAAGTTAACGCAATGCGTGAACACTATAAGCATTATTAATCGCAATTTGACTTTTAGTTATATATAATATGTTGTTAGTCGTTTCGAACTTAATCTCGATTATCAAAAAAAAAAAAAAAATTTCTCTCGTTGATTGCGTATATAATTGTGCTACTTAATAATCAACGATAGCAATTTTTTCGTCGATTTATTTGAATTCTTGTTTCGTGAGATATTCGTAATGGCGATTAGATTTCGACGCAAAAAGCTCGTATAAATATCGCGAATTAATTGGCAACAACTTGATAAACTAAATAGTATCGCGTTTTTTTGCAAAATTAAAATGTTTAATAGAAAATGCTAAGATCTTTGTAATATTTAATACGATAAATTCGACTTTGTCTTAAAGTTTTATTATTTTGTTTATTATCTTAAATCTTTTTTCTTGCTTTAATTGTAAAGATAAGCGTCGCTTTCGAATATATATCTTTATTAAATTTTTAATTGTTAACAATATTTGTCTTTTTGTATTGTTAATAATAATACAATTTCTAAAAAGTGTCGAACAATATATAGAATTTGACGTATTAAATCTTTTATTCTAAGAAGAAGAAATCGAGTTTGTTCTAAAATTTGGTGCATTTTGTTGCGACATTTAACTAATAGCTATTAACGACGTAAATTAAAATGTGCGTTAGTTTGTAGACGCAAGCTAGTTACGATCGAAGAAGTTTAGCAAAACGTTGTATAAACGTTTGCTTAGATAATTGTTTAAGCAAAGAACTTTAAAGAGTTAGATCTAAATTAGTACGAATGCTAGCAAAAATACTAATAAGAAAGATGACGAGAAAAATAACGATTGTAGTTAATAGTGCTTGCTTGTAGATGCGCAATTAGAATTGAATTTTTTACGATTGCGACATCTCGCAAAGCTTGATCGCAATAAAGTACAACTAAAATAATTGTTTAAATAAAAAACTTCGAAAAGACGATCTAGAAGCTAGAAATGCTTGCTTAGAGACAAATAGTTAAAAAGATATTTAAGAGTTTGTTGCAAATAGTTTTTAGACTTCGATTGCAACAAGAAATTGTTAAAATAACGATTTCGAAAATTGTCAATTAAAATTGGCGATAAAAAGAGCGACAATCGAACGTACTTATTCGCAAGTTAACAATTAGAAGCGTTTTTAAAAAGTCTTTTTAGAGATTTCAAAGATCTTGAAGCTTGTATATTAGATTGCATAACAATTCGAAGACAAACGTAAAAAAATCAAGATATTTAGACTTAAATAATAAAAAAGAAAGAGCGTTGAGTGCAAACGATTATTGATTAAGTCAAATTCCATTCTTAGTGCGAGACAAACAAACGCGTTTTAAAACTAATACTTCTATTTATTTAGTAATACAATCCACTTGATAATGAAATCGCTAGTGATTATTGTGCAAAAATCAAGATTATAAGCGTCAACTCTATGCGCCAAAATTATTACTAGATAAGTAAGGTACAAAGATACACTTTCAATCAATTCTTACACTATCTCTAATTCCTAGCCCCTAAGTATTTATGTCTTTGGCGTGGCGACTTACACTCTTTTATACGTCAAAAATCAAGACAAGACTTTGATGCGAAAAAAGTGGAAATGGCATCGTATTATAGAGTTGAGATACGAAGAAAAAGTCTTATTCGAGCTCGTCTCAATCGTTATTTTGGTACGAATTGACTTCTATGGTGAATCGTCTCTACGATGAATCGTCTCTACGATAAATTGTCTCTACGTGTGGTGGATTGTCTCTACGATAAATTGTCTCTACGATGGATTGCTTCTACGATATATTGCTTCTACGATAAATATTGTCTCTACGATGAATATTGTCTCTACGATGGATTGTCTCTACGATAGGAATTGCTTCTACGATAGATTGTCTCTACGATAAATATTGTCTCTACGATGAATTGTGCTTCTACGATAGATTGTCTTTACAATGGATTGCGTCTCTACGATGAATTGTTCTACGATAAATATTGCTCTACGATAGATATTGTCTCTACGATGGATATTGCTTCTACGATGAATATTGTCTCTACGTTGCCTTTACGATGAATATTGCCTCTACGATAAATATTGCTTCTGATGGATATTGCTTCTACGATAGATATTGTCTCTACAATAGATATTGTCTCTACGATGGATATTGTCTCTACGATAGTTTTCGTAGATGCGTGAGAATTAAGATAATAAATAAAGACTTGTAGATAAAGAGCTTCTACTTGATTTGCAAGATTGTTGCTTAAGATTAACAATTATCTAGTTCAAAATATATTGTTTGTCGAATGTTAATAAAAGCTAAAAGGAATGTAATTGTCTATAAAAGATTAATTTAGACGTTAAAATTTTCATTCGATTAACTTGCGTTCTCTTCGTTAATAGTTAACATTCTTTTCACTTTTTGCTTTTTTGCGTCGTTAAGAGAAATATTTGATTTTTTTATCGTTTGCGTCTTCTAGCGATCTAGTTTGATTCGTCTTATCTTTTCGAAATTGTGATCTCTTAAATTTGATCGCTAGAATTGATGACTTTTATCTCGTATCTTTTGTTGCTATATCGCGAAGACTTTCTTTATTGAGCGTCTTTTTCTCTTTTTTTTGAAAATTATCACGATTTCGTTGATTCTCTTGCTCTAATATTCTTTGATCAAAGTTAAATAAATCTCTTTTCTTATTGTAAAAAATTCGTTTTGTTTCGAACAAATGTTTTGCAAATGTTTTAAGCTCTATTTAACAATTCTTTTGTTATTGCTTTTTAGCTTTGAGTTAAGTTTTATGCGTTTCAATCGCTTTTTTTTCTTGTTTTTGTCTTTGTTTTTAAGCAATAAACTCTATAAAAGTTACTTTAAGCGCACTTTTATTAAGTACGTATTGTCGTTGTTGTATTTCGAAAAGATTTATGTTTTAAGCAATTTGTTATCGATTAACATTGCAACTTTTATTTAACTTATTTAAAATTTGCTTTTTAACAACAAGCTTTTAACATTTTTGCTCTTGTATTTATTTAAAATTTCGAAATAAATTGACTTTTTATGCAATCTTTTGTCAACTTTGTTTTTGACAATTTTGTCTCTTTTTAATAATTTCTTTATTTATATTAACTTTTCGTTGTTTCTCTTTAATATTAAGTATCGCTTGCGTAATATTAGTTCTTATAATATAATTTTTAACTTTAAAAGCGTTTTAACAATGCAAAAATCTTAATAGCTTTTTGCTAAATTAATCGAAAAAGTTGTAATATATAGATCTTAGCTAAAAAAATAACGTTATAATATTGATTTATTTGTTTCTAATCTTATGCAAATGAGACAAGTAAAAATATATATAATTCTCTTGATAATTTTGAACGCGAGAAAGCTCGCATCGATCAATTTTCGTTAAAGATTGCTTTGTTGTTATAAACAATAATCGAACATTTAATATTGTAGTTTTTAAAATTGCGATTTTGAAATATTGTCTCAAAGTCGAAATGTTTAAAGATTGAAACTCTAAAATTTACGCAAAATTATCTAAATTGTTTAGTTTTGTAACTTCTACAATAATAGCTAGTTTTACAAAAACATCTTTTTTACTTAATTTTTGAGAAATAATTCTATAGTAACGCATCGCAAATAAGTACAATTGTCGATATACTAAATCTCTTTAATAACTAGACTCGACTAAAACAAATACAAAGATTCTTTTTGTAATTTAAATTAATATTGTAATCTTTTGTTAATTTGTATTAATATATATATTATTTAAAGTTATAAATATTGTTTGTCGCAAAATTGCAAATAGAATTTAATTTAAGCAATTAATTTAAGTCTTAAGTACTATTACGCTAGTACTTCCTTCGAAGATATTAGAGTAGATTGTGCTATTAAAAAGATTTGTAGACGTCTTTAGACAATGTAAGCAATTACTTGATAACAAAAGATTGCAACTATAGACAATTTCTATGTTTAATAAATTTTAAAAGAGATTCGATGAACTAAAGTAACAATAAGTAAAAATCTATAATAAGTTAAATACGATTTATAAGAGAGTCGTATTTTAGTTTCTATATACTAAGAAAATACTAATTGCTCGCTTTGCTCATTTGTTAAACATAGCGAACATAATTGTTCGCAATGTTCGTTCGTCAAACATATTAAACATCATACTTAGATTGCTCGCTTCTTAAGTATAATGAGCATAATAATAGATTCGTCCAAAGGCGTAGAACCTAAATCACTAGTATAGCTTTAATAAGCTCGTAACATTTTTTTTTTTTTTAAAGTTTTCGTCTCGAAACTCAATGTCTTCTTATTATGCCTTTAAAAAAAATTAATACTAGAAATTTCTTCTTTCGAAAGAAAGATCTTTTTGACGCTTTAAGTTTAATATCTTTAGCGATGCGTTCTTGTCGTAATTGTACGATGTCTAGTAAAGCTTATTGTGTAAATAATGATTTTGAAAAGTGTGTAAAGTGTGTGCGATCTAATTGTGATTATAATTTAACGATTTCTTTTACATTAATTAAACGAATTTATAAAGAGCGAATGCGTTTAAAGAAAGAAGTGCGCGATGCGCATGCAAAGCTAAGTCGACTAGAAAAACAACTAGATTTTTTGAAGAATAAGAAGAAAGAAATGATTGTAACGAAATGAAAAAACATTAACGATTTAAAGATGAATGAAGCACATTTCGTCGAATTTGTTACAAAGACTCTCGAGTTGTTGTTTAACGTATTATTCGAACAATTTTAACTTTCGATTAATTAGAATTAAGATGCTATTTTTATGCCTTATTTTAATAAAATTTCTTTAGAAAATTTTAATAGCAATTAAGATTCTTCTTTGATTTCTAAATGTTTTTCGAAGTAAAATATTTTTTTTACTTAATAAGATACTTTTGATCTTTTTGTCGTAGAATTTTCTCGATTTTGAATTGATTCTTTTCTTGCGAATAAAAATAAAATGTGTTCTATAAAGATGTGATTAAGTCTACTAACTTTAACAATGAGATATAAAATACTAAAAATATTTTAACGTTCTTAGATAAGTCGAGTTCGTAATTGATTAATTTCTTAGCTTTCTTAACGAGAAACGATTCGACTTTAACATAATTTAATTTCTTGCTTAGCTTTCTTGTTTTAAGATTTTTTGTAAAAAGATATATTTTATTTCTTTCTTTTAGTTAAGATGTCGTTTTTCGTTTCTTGTTTTAATATTTGATCGATCTTTCTTGCATTTTTAAGATGTTGTCGTGTATCTTTTTTAACGTCGCTACTTTTTCGATAATTAATTGCGCTAACAAATGCGTGCGCTCTTCTTTGAAGAGATTTAATTTCTTGTTATAGTTGGCGAAGAATGAAGTTATTTTAATGATATTCGAAACCTTAGCATTGAGTGCTAGTTGTGTCATAAATAGAAATAATATTCAATTATTATAAGTATTGTTGATGTAGTGTCTCAAATATTGCTTAAGACTCTAATTCGTTTTTTTGTTTAATTATTCGTAATTAAGTAATAGGCAATAGACATTTAAAATCTCGTATCTAACATTAAAAGAAATGTCTTTTAATAGTTAGACGTGAAGAACTTGTCTTTGTCACTAGTTAATCTCTTAAGTATATCGTGATATTATATAAGTCGATTTAATATAATGTATTTTAGTTGTTTTGCGATGAACTTCTCTTTGCATACAATAATATGTAAGTACTTAATAAGCTTATTAATCATTACTAGTATCGAATTATATTTATCTTCAATTATTAAGTTCGTCGACTTCGACAACTTGATAATAAAGTTTATCGTAACTTCATTTCATAACGATTTAAATAATTCTTAATATTAAATTTCGTTATAACTCGCATATGTATTATGTTTGTTCTACTAATAGCTAAAGCATCGTTTAATGTATGTTTTAACAACTTGTCTCATCTATAAGAACTAACAATGCTAGCGTAAAAACTAAAGAGTTTTCGTCACTCTTAGATGTCTTTGTAGTGATTCGTCATAATCCTCTTTTATATATTCGTCGATTTTATTAATAAATATTTGAAGTTTTTCTTTTTTTATTAAAAACTTTTTCGTATTATTTTGAAGTATTTGTAATGTAGCATTTAGTTCGTATTTATTTATTAATAATGATTCGTTTTTATTAATCTTAAGTATGTTGTAATTAAACGATTTTTTCGTTTTTATATAATTATTTCTTTTGTTGAGTGCGTCTACTTTGTCATTATCTTTGTCTAAGATATATTGTATTTTAAACAGCTATTGTTTAAGTCTCTTTAATTATCGTACTTATCTTTTGTTTAATTGCTTCGTAATAGTGAAGTGCACAAGATTTTTGTAATTTGTAAGAATCGTAAGTTTTAATAATTATTTTGTGTATACTCTTTATAACTTTAAGAAGACTACTATAGCTAGTAGTTTCTTATTGTGAACGTCATAATTTTGTTTAATTAACGAGAGTTTTCTCGAGAGATATGTCACTAGATGTTATATGTCTTCATGTCTTTAATTAAAGCATGCATCAATAACTAGATTTAATGCGTTAATTTCAATTTTGCTTAACAATCGCAAATCGTACATTTTTAATATTGACTTTTTTAAGCATTTTAGCTTAAGATTTTAAAATGATTTCTTTTTTGCGAATTCTTATAATTATAACGTATTTTTTTTCGTAAAATTCGTTAATAATATTGCGTTTACTAAGTAGTTTTTAATAAATTTCTTGTTGTAATTTATGAAATCTAGAAAAGATTGTACTTTTTTAACATTTGTCGATGATTTTTATTCTTTAATTGCTCGTAATTTTTTAGAATTCATGCGTACTTTATGTCGTTCAACGACAAATTCGAAAAAATTAATTTTCTTTTAATAAAATTCGCATTTCTTTAATTTAAAATGTAAGTTTTTTATGTTTAAACATTTTAATACTTTGAAAACATAACTAATATACTCTTTTAAAATTTTCGAATAAATTATGATGTCGTTTAAGTATGTTATGACAAATTGATTCAAATATTATTGTAATGCATCATTAATTATTTTTTAATACGTTATTAAGACGTTTGTGAATTCGAACGACATTATTGTGTATTTGTATAATTTATATTGTATACGAAAAGTTATCTTTTACTTTTTTCTTGTTTTTATTCTAATTTAGTTGTACGCTTCTCGTAAATTCAATTTAGTAAAGTACTTCGCTTTAAATAGTCGATTTTGAAGTTCGTTAATATTAAATAGTAAATATTAATTTTTAATCGTAATATTATTTAGCTTTTAATAATTAACACATAAACGAAGAGTTTTATTCTTCTTTGATACAAAGAGAATTAAATATCTTGTCTATAATTAAGATTTTTTAATAAATTCTTTTTTTTTCGTTTTTTGCTAGATATTCGCGAAGTACTTTAAGCTTTTTCTTAAATAAAGCATATATAAGTTTAAACGTAAATTGCTTATTTAGTTTAAGTCTAATTTTATAATTTTACAATTAATGTTTAAGAAAAGTCTTTGTCGTTTTCTTTTTTTAAAATAAATGCTCTTAATTGTTATATATTCGTGATACGTACTTTAGCGATTTCTTCGTTGTATTAAATAGTTTAAAACTTTCAAAAAATTCGTAATTTTTTTCACTTATTTTAACTTTATAATTCGATTAATTTTTGTTAATGCTTGTTAAGTCGAACTCTATTAGATCGTTTTTTTGCAAAAATGCAAACTCGGTACTTGCGATCGATTTTCAACTTGTTCTTTTATCTATTATTAAACGTTGTTGATGCGTAGATTAAATATGAATTACGTGATCACATTGTGCAAATCTAAGTACTTATATATTTTAGTCAACTTTTAAATTGTGTTGCTTCAATCAAGACATTTCTAAAACGATATTATAAATAATTATTTTCACTATATTAAAAATTGGTTTCTTGTGATGTTGCTAAATAGCTACTAATAGTGATTTTGTCTCTTTATTTACTTTTTCATTCTTGTCGAGTAATAAGTTTCTATCTATAATTATTAGATTATATGCGTTAGGCTTTCTTTAAGTAGAGTACTCTTTTCTCTTAACAAGAGCTCTAATTATAAAATTATCTATCGCATCAAAATCGACCATTGCGATGAGTTAACGATCATTGATCTTAATTGATGTGATAAAACATCGTGCGTATGCTATTAAGTTTAGTTGCTATTGTTGGGCTAATATATTGCATTTCTCTAATATGTTCTTTATTAAGAAATTTGAACTTTTCCTTGTTCTTGCGCTAAGCTTCTTTCCTATGCTAGATTAATAACTTTGGCTTCCTAGGAAACTAATTGACTTCTTCTTTGTCTTCTAGATAAGTTTAGCATGAGTCGTTATAGCATCTTGTTCAATTAAGTGTCGCATATTTCTTTGCTTTCTCTATCGCTTATTTAGATAAACTAACATTGCTCAATTGTTATTCGATTTCCTTGGGAATATCTCTTTTTATAGTGGCGTCGCTTTCTAGCGCTTTTTCGCATTTATTCACGATTTAATTTATCTCTTTTTTTCTTAATGAGTTAGCTAAAGCGTCAAGGTAATTCGTAATGTTGTTTAAGCATTCGTGAAAGTTTTTTTAGTCGTATTCGTCGTTTAAGTTTGTTATTAAGTAAGAATATAACGTTTTTGATCGTTTCGCTTTCATAATTTTATTAAGTATTTGATTAATTTTTTGCGTAAATGCGAATGCCTTGTCTAATGATATTTCATCTAGAACTTTCTATAATTAATTTAGATTTTTTATTAAATAGTAGTCGTCGTTTGATTTAATTTTGAGGATGTTCGCCTTTGTATTAGTTTGCTTCTTAATGTCGTCTTAACTATTAAGTATCTCTCTTAACATAGCATTGATTTGTTGGCGATTCATTAAGTTTCGTGATCGATAATCTCTTACGAAGTGACTTAATTTGTCACATAAATAGCACGTTTTTTAAAATTTGTTACTTTGCTTTTCTTTAAAGTTTTTTTCTTTACGTTGTTAAGTAAAATTTAGTTTTATAAATGCAAACTTACGATAATTAAGATTATTATACTTCTAATTAGAACAAGATTCTTTTTGCTAATATTTAATCGCTAATTTAAAGAAGATTTCTACTCTTTCTTAAGATTAATTGTATTTTTTTTTATAGTTTTTTCATATAATTTGTCGTCAAAATTGATAATTATTTCGATGAGATCAAATATGTTGTTAAGAATTTTTTCATCACGCATAATTTCGTTTTTTAGATTGTTCTTAAGATTTCGTCGAAACATTGTTATAAGTGCGACATCATTTCATTTGATTAAATTAATATATTTTTAAAATTTAATTGCGTAGTCTATTGCAAAAATTCGTTAAATTAGATGTTAAATTACTTTTTTTGCGATTTGTTTTTCGTTAAATGTTTCAAAGATTCTTCGCATCTCTTTTTTGAAATTGTTGAAATCTATAAACATTGTACGAGAATTTTCGTTGTTATTTTTCAAGTATTTTCGTAAATTTGACTTGAGTCAATGCTAAACTCTTTCTTTAAAAAATGTTGATGCGAAAATCGTCTTCTAGTTCGCTAAAACAAAATAGAATATAAAATAAATATCTATTTATATAAGTTAATTCTTTAGATCGATACGATCTTTATAATAGATATTAGGTTTATTAATTTTGATCTTGTCGTTTTTCATAATTAATGATCGACGTAATGCTAATAAGCTAATGCTTGGGATAAAGACGCGTTAATCTAATATAGACATTCTTAAAATGTTCAAAGTGTTACGCTAGTACTTTCTTCGAAAATATTAAAGTGAATTGTGTTATTAAAGAGATTTGTAGACGTCTTTAAACAATGTAAGCAATTACTTGATAACAAAAGATTGCAACTATAGACAATTTTTATGTTTAATAAATTTTAAGAGAGATTCGATGAATCAAAGTAACAATAAGTAAAAATCTATAATAAGTTAAATACAATTCATAAGGAAGTCGTATTCTAGTTTCTATATACTAAGGAAATATTAATTGTTCGTCTTGCTTATTTGTCGAACATAGTGAGTATAATTGCTCGCAATGTGCGTTCGTCGAACATGTTAAACATCATGCTTAGATTGCTCGCTCCTCGAATATGGTGAGCATAATAGTAGATTCGCCCAAAGGCGTAGAATCTAAATCATTGATACAACTTTAGTAAGCTCGTAACAAGTACTTTGACGTCTTCAAAGAACGTATAAAGAGAAGAAACAAGATTTTTGAAAATACATAGTTTATTCTAGATTTTTGTTCAAATTTGTTGTTGAAAAGAATTAAATATCTTTCTAGTTAAAATCTTACTTTTAAGAGTGTTTGTATCGATTCTAGATACTTATAATGTTATAAATTAAATAATGTTAATTATAATTAAATTTAGTCTTTTTATCGATTTCTTGTTTTATTAAAGAAGATCGAGTTAGAAGTTCTTAATATAGTAGAAATAATACAAGATTTCTTAACTATTAATAAGCTTGTTTAGACTTAGATAATTTAACATATTTTATCGCATTTTATAACTAGTATTTTGTGTATATTATTAAGTTGCATCGCTTCTAAAAGTATTAATATCTTTGTAAAACTATTAAACGCAATTGTAATACTATAGTGCTTAAGAAGTTGTTTAAGATTTTTAGTTTTAACAATTAATAATCGAATTTATTATCGTACTTCTAAATCGAATTGTCGTAGAATATAATAGTTACGTATCTTTATATATATTTCTTTATTAAAAGATTGACTTTTATTCGCATATTTTTCGATTAAAGTTGTTTGAAATTTTGTGTTTAAATTTGTTTATTTTGTTAATATTGTTATAATCTACGTATTGTTATTTTTATTAACAAAATAGAAGTCTACGATTCATTATATATTCGACAAAAAAAAATTTTTTGTCGCTTTAATTCTATGCTTTCTATATAGATATTCAAGCTAAAAGTTCAATCAAAACTCTAATATTAAAATATTCTTTACAACGATTTTTAGTAACACATTTGCGAAAATATTAATTTTTCGAAGCGTACGAGCAAGATGTTGTTAATTAATTATTGCAAAAACATAATTGTAAACGTTGATTCGTTAATAGTTTTTTCGAAAAATTGATTGTAGCTTTTAAATATGCTTCAAATTTATAAAATTGTTTGCAAAGTGTAGTTATTTAATAGCAACGTAAACTATTTTTAAGAAATCTATTTTTTTTTCGCTTTTAATTCGAATTCTTTGCTTGAAAATAGCATGTTTTGCAAAGAGCATATAAGTCTATCTCGAGATCTTTTATTAATTGAAAAATATTTATTTGTAATAATTAAAAATTTTGCGATGCTATTTATGCAAACACTAGCAAATGAACTCTTTAATACACGTGAAAATAATTGCGATAAAATTGGGCACGCTTGATCTAGTCTTAGATACTATAGAAGTTCTATTATGAATTTCTTTTTGAGCGCGATCGAGATTAATAATTTTGATGTTGTTAGATTTTCGACGTAGCATGCTTGACTAAACAAGTTTATATAAACGTTGAATTAACTTTACTAAATAGAATCGTTCTTCTTATTAATATTTTTAAGATTAAATACTTTGATAAGTTGCATTATATGATTTACAAGCAATTCGAAGACATTTTTTCTCGTACAATTTTTCTTGAGCTATGTATTGACATATTTCAATCTTATTTTCTCAAATAATATAATTGTTTATTAAGATACGTTGTTTAAAAATTGTTCTCAATTGTATTGTCAAATTTACAAGATCACTTTAAAGTAGAATTTAATCAATTCTAGTAATAAACTATTAGCGCAAAGAGATCTAACTTATTATTGCGCAAATTAATGCTTTATTTTGATTAATAAACAAAGTTGTAATTCTAATTTTATTGATAGATTTTTTAGTAAATGTAGATACATAACTTCTTACGATCGAAATTTATGTTAACTTCTATTTGAGTAATTTTTATTGTTTTCGTGATTGTTATTTATAAGCGTGAAAAAAAGCTAGAGCTTAACGTTGTCAATATTGCGACAAATTGTATTGTTTATTTGAAACAAAATGTTCTTAATTATTTTTAAATCGAGTAAATTACGTTTCTTATATTACAATATTACTAGAATTGTGCGCAAAAAGAATATCTTTATTTGTTAGTAACGCTATTCGAAGTTTATACTTTTAAGCGTAAGAGAGATAACGTATTTTAAAAACAACTTTTGAATAACGTTTTAAACTATGTATAAAGCGAATCTTCTTTAAGCAATCTTTAATTTATAAAATTTAATATTTTAGACACTTCGATTATTTGAATTTATTATAATTAATAGTTTCGATTTTGATTTTAAAATAAAAGTCAACAATATATTATTGTTCGCAACTCGCTTGCGAGCCTTAATGAACGCTAATAGAGCAAAAATTAAAAAACAATAATTGTTAACTATAGCGTCTTAATATTCTTATCTTAATTAAACAAATAATATTATACTTAACAACAAGATATACTTCGATATCGTTTAGATATAATACTATAACAATATATATAAATTGCAATTCTTTAATTCGAACTTCTTAACTTAAAACACTTTTAATTTCGATATTTGAAACACTTAAATATAACATATATTTTAAAATCTATTAGTAAAGATCTTTCTAAACATATTTAAAGTTTTAAGAATTGCTAGTATTAAATATCGATTTATATATAAACTTCGCTTTATTTTTAAGTATTGCAAGCAATTTTTAAGCTTTAATAACATTATAGTATAAGACGCAAGTCAAATCTACGCGAACGTCAACTTTCTACTTAATATTAAATTAAATTTGTTAAATCTTAATATTGTTACAATTAATAATTGTTAATCTAGTTTAATAGAGATCTTATTTCGTACGTTTAAGAATATTACAAAGATTAATAAATATTGCATTTTGATTTTTTTGAATTAAGATTTTTAAGAATCGCTAGTCTTTTAGTAATAATTAAATAGATATTAGTTGAAGAATTATCGATCTAGGAATTTTTTGAATGCGTTTATATTGGTGCGTTCACATTGATGCGTCCATATTGATGCGTCTATATTGATGCGCTCACATTGATGCGCTCACATTGATGCGTTCACATTGATGCGTCCACATTGATGCGCCCACATTGATGCGCTCACATTGGTGCGCTCACATTGATGCGCTCACATTGGTGCGCCCATATTGATGCGCCCACATTGATGCGCCCACATTGGTGCGTCCATATTGGTGCGCCCACATTGATGCGCCCACATTGGATACTAGTTACCTCCCATATTCTATACTAATTATCTCTTATATTGGTTGATTATCTCTTATATTGATTTACAAATAAAGCAATTTATCTTCAAGTTAATTCGTATTTGACGTGATCTATTATCGCGATCGTCTAAACGATTGTTTCGAACTTTAGACTTACTAGTTTATTATTATTTTGTGTTAAAGAATTACCAATTATGTGTTTTATTATCGTAATTCGATCTAAAATTCAATTAAAGTCTAGATCAATCTATTATTAAATATTTTTCTAATCGTCTTTTTTTATACTCGAAAGTTGATAAGCAATTGATTTCGAAGAAAATATTTTTATATTTTTTAGACGTTTAATATGTTGCGTATCTCTTCTTTATTAACAAATATTTCTCTTTTTGTTTTAGACAACTTAATAATATATGAGCTATCTATCTACAAATCTAAAATCTACTAAATAAATTAATTGCTTAACATTAAAGTAACTTTCTAATTGTAATTATTTGTTAGTTTTCGAGACTATTATAATAGAGTTAAATTGAAAAGTTAATAAAGTAAAGAGTAGAATTAAAAGAGTTTTGAATACGAAAAAGTTAACAATAAATTAAGTATTTTTAAAAAATAAAATAATTAACATAGTTTAGCTCTATATATTTATACATTTTTTTCAACTTTTTATTAGATTAGTTATCTTAGTATTTGTTTAATTATTTGCAAGATTTTTTTAAATTATATTTCGATAATATTGCAAAAGCAAACATTGCTATAAAAGATATAAATATAAGCGAGAACATATTAATTTAGATAGTTTATAACTCGTCGTATAGCAATTATATATATATCGCTCAAATCTTAAAAAATAGTTAAAGAAGAAAACTTTATTCGCTCTCTATGTTTGCGAATTTATTAATAAATTTTTAGTTAAATTTGCCAACATAAATTGCAATAAACACAAATGATTTCAAACACACATTGTTAAAGATTAAGAAAAAAAATACGTATTATAAACTTAGTTAATAGAAGCTAAAAATAATAATAATTAAAGTTCAATCGTAGATAGATTTCTCAATAACTTCGTTTAAATTGCGACAAGAAACTTATAAATACTAATTTTGTCGTTTTAAACTTTAGAGTTTTGGAGTGTTATTGTTTGTAACGATGTAAAACATATATTAGATTTTATAAGCTCTATTATTATATAGTCTACGCTTTTGATATCTTTTTGTCAAATAATTTTTAATATTGTTCTTTTTTTAAGAAAGCAATCTTCTATGTTTGCTAAAAAGTATAAGTATACAAACTTAATAATAGATTTTTCACTTATTAATTTTCACATAATTATTATAAGAGTTAAGCATTATAATTAAGCATTTAAACTAACTATAATAGAATCTAAAATTATGAATAAACGATAGATTTTGCAAGATTTGATTGTATTAAAATTGAATTGCATAATATAATTAAAGACAATTGTTATAAATTAATCTCTTTGTAAATCGTTGCTATTTTAAAGAACAATTATCGTTCGTAACAAATATTATTTATTTGACGAAAAAACGCATTTATAAGCTCGTAAACAAAATATACAATCTTGTTTCGCTTATAATAGTTAAGTAAGTTTACAACATTTTTTTCGAAAATCTTTAACAACAACATAATTATTAACGATATATCTCTTCTTGTTTTAATAATAACTAACGTATAGTTTTGATTATTGCTATATAAAATAATAACAAATTTAGCTTAATTCAACTTTAGAAATTTACGATAATTTTTTTTTTGTTGTTAAAAAGAGTAGTCTTAACTTTTTTAATAATAGACTTGTCGATTTTGTTTATTTAAAAAGACAATTTGTTAATACTTATAAATAAATAGCGTTTTTGAAGAACTTTTAAATCGAAGAAGTTACAATTGAACAAACAAATATTCTTAACAATTTGCAAAAATTTAAGTTTTTCTATGTCTCTAGAAAGCTATATTACGCATTGTTAAATATTTGTTAATTAAGAGTTTGCTATTGTTAAAAATTAATAATAATATCTTTAAAAGTATAGAACGAGATATAAAATAAATATTCTTATATTAAGTATGTCGAAATTGTGATTTGCGCTAAGTTCGAATTGTCAAGCATTTGATCTATTAAATATTTACTTTATACGATTTATTATTGTTTAACTTGCAAGATAAAGTATAATAGTTATAAGTTTTCGAGTTATTAGCAATATTAGATTTTATCAAATGCGAAAAAAATCTTTACAATAGAAATTCTTAAAGATTAGTAAATCTACGACAATATTAAAAGAAATAGCATGCTACGAAGTAAATTGTTTAACAATCGTTATATTATCTTCAAGTACTAGTTATTTTTTGATAGAAATCGCAACAAAAGTATTTCTAAACTCGTTAAAAGTAGTTTACGTTCGCGTTCTCTTTTAGAAATTATAAATAAAATATTCTTTATAAATTATTAAATTAATTAAGAGAATAATACAATATTTACTTTAGAATTTCTTTCTTATTGTTTAAAGATTTTCAAAAATAAGAATTTAATATTAAAGAAAAAACGTATCAAAAAGTTTACGCGTAAGAACAAGTATTTAAGACAAGAGTTTGCGTATTATAAGAAAACTTAGATAGCAATAATAAGATTTTACGATAGTACTTAAATTGTTGTGCAAAGATTATAGCATGCTTTAATTAATGCTTCGCAAAGAATTGCAATGTTAGAGAATTGTTTACTTAAGTATTGAACAATTAAACGAAAAAATTATAAGAAAAAGTATTCGAAAAGTAAGATTTTCTAGAAAAGAGCTATAATAAATGCACGATTCTATAAATAATAAGATACGTATCTTGAACAAAAGATGTAAATATGCACCAGTCAAAAGTAGAATATTATTAATGTGTAATTACTAAACTCGTTCTTTCAAGTAATGCTTTTTAGAATCGACTCGTTATAACAATAAAAAACGATTTAATTGTATTAAAGCATTAGCGAGAGAATAGTAAAGCTATTGTTAAGCATTCGAAAACATTTTTGTAATTTGTTTAAGACGAAGCTATCGCGTTTTGCGATAATAAAACATCTTTTTACAAAAGACGAAGCTATTGCGTTTTGCGACAATAGAACATCTTTTCGCAAAAAACAAAGCTATCGTGTCTTGCGATAATAAAACATTTTTTCGCAAAAGACGAAGTTATTGTCTTTTGCTACAATAAGAAATCTTATTATATAGAGTAAAGCTATCGCGTCTTGCGATAATGAGAAATCTTATTACATAAAACGAAGCTATCGCATTTGCGACAATAAAAATAATGTTTTGTCGTATTAAATGAAGTTATCGTTTGTAGTACTACTAGTGTATAATTAACGTAAATAGTGTTTTAAATTAAATCAATAACAAACGCATTCGTAGTTAACAACAATTTATCTTTGAACAATGTTAATTGCGAAAAATCTTAACGTTTACGTTAACTTCGATAATTACAATTTTAAAATAATAAAGATATTGCGTTATAATTAACGCAATCGTAAAATTCTATTTAAAAATATTAATTTAAAATTAATTTTTGTCTTTCGAAGTAACGTTTATTTTTCGTTGTTACTTTAAAACAACATGTAAGTTTCAAACTTTAATTATTTTTCAAGATTTATGCATAGAAAGACTTTATAATTTTAATTCGTTTAATATAGTTATAAATCGTTTTTAAAATTGATTTTAAAATTAATATATAAGCAACTATTATATTAATTGTAATCTCATTTTTAATTAACGATTTTAGTAATAAGATATGTTAGTTTTGCGATATTTTACGCATTTTAAATAAAAAGATCAAATGTTGTCTTTAAATATTGTTAAGTCTCGTATATTATTTAAGACGATATTAATCTTATATGTAAGATCTTCGCGTTTACTTTTCGATAAAAATTGATTAATTTTAATAGCTTCGCAAATTGCGACTTTGAACTTATTAATATATATTTTTATATTTAGTATTAAATTACTTACAAGATCTCGAGACTTATAATTAAAATAAAAATAATTTTCTTATTTTTAAGAAGTTGAAGAGACGCAAAAAAGACAATCAAAATAAAAGTTAAAAACATATTAACAACAACGTAGTATATTATTAACATTAATCTAATTTAATTACAATATAGAATTGGTATCTACAATTAATGCAAATAGCAATAATAATAATTGTTTTAATTTGTCAACATTTTGCTTCTTTAATATTAAGAGAATTTTAAAGAGTTTTTATAGATATGCATTGCACGAAAATTACAAAGTAGTCGAAGTTTGCAAAAAAAACAATGTCGATTATCGCTATAATAAGTAGAATTCGTTGCGTTCGAAAATGTAAAAAAATAATACAAAAAATAAGTAAAGCGACGAAAATCTTATTGAGAGCTAGACTTAGTATGTAGAACAATTAAGAAATTTAATTCAACTTTGTAAGTAGAATTTGTTGCATAATATTTATATTATATTTGTGTCTAATTTTGTCGTTATAAGCGTAAAGAGTTCATATAGTATAAAGACTAATAAATAAGAATTAGAATTGTTAGTATTGACAATAATTAATTAGACTTAAGACTATATTATTATAACACTTATTATTTAATTGTTTCAATTTAATTGTTTTGTAATCTTGGTTTTTATTCACATTTGTGTAGCAACAAAACAAAAAATTATAATATATTTAATTTATATAATGCTTAAGAATTTGACAATTCTAATGTTATTAATTAATATATTTATCAAGTATTAAAGAGAATATCTTTAGAGTTCTAAATCGTGTTTAGTAACAACAAATAAACAATAATTATTATTATATATGCTTCGATGCGCAAAAAAAATTTGTTTTTGTCGCTAGTTCGAATTACATTTTAATAGTATAGCTTTCGTGATTTACAATATCTCTTAGACTCTATATTTTGTTTAGAATCGTTATATTTTATTATTAATTAAAGTATAAAAACGCGTTTCGATTTAAGATGTAACGTTTCGACTTTTGAAAATGTTTACTTTAAAAATGTTTATTTAGAAGTGTCTTCTTAGATATGTATCGCAAACTACTTTGTTATACTTGTTTAAAATTGCGTTAATTAATATTGTTTTTGCAAACATTTAAGATTAATAATTGCGTTAACGAATTTACTTAGTTTTGATTTCTAAAATATGCAATCGTTTTGCATTATTCTTTTATTTTTTTTGCTCTATTAATAGAGCTTTTAGATGCAAGATTTATTAAACATTCTCGCAATACTAATGTTATTTTTATTCAAATACTAGATTAAAGATATTGTTTGTTAGTTAAGTATAACTTTTAAAGTTTTAAAAAAGACTTAAGCTTGCGTTCTCTACTAAATACGAAAACGTTAAAAATTTAAATATTATTTAAGTCGATCGTTAGATTAACAAAGACAATTGAAGTTACTTAAGACAATAACAATTCGTATCGTTATTAACTTAAGAATTTTCAACTTTTTAATTAAGCACAAAGAGTTTTTTATATTGTTGAAAAAATTGATAAAAATTATTGATGCGAAACGAATATTTTTGAGTAGACTTATAGCATTTTGCTATTGTTATAAATTGATTCGAATATTTAGTTTAACTTTTGCGAATTTTCGTTATTGTAGAAACTATTAAGAAGATTAACTACAATCTCTTTGTGTCTATTAATATTTTTCGAACATTTACGAATTCTTCGTTGAGCGATAAATGTAAATTTTAGTACGTATTGTTTTTAAATTAGAGTGCTTATAATGCTTACGATTAAGCTTAAATTTTATTAAGAAAATTTAACAAGATTTTTTTGTCTTTCTTTGTAATATTTAATATAGAAATTTTGTAAATTCTTACAATTGCGCGTTGAACTAGATTTTCAATATTAACAAGTTTATATTTAACATATTGATTAATCAATTAAAGCTATTGTATTGCTTCAACAACTACATAATTAATTAACATTAAAATTGAGCAAACTAGTTTAACTTCTATTCTTTAAAAAGTTAATTAGATGTTAGTAATTTAAAGAACGAGAACGCAATACTAATTGTAAATGTTAAAGAAATTCAAAACTATAAACTACTAGCAATCAAAAATAAATTTTTTTAATTTCGCAAACATATAATTTTGCAAGATGTTTTAAAGATTATTAAACAAGTTAGTCTTAATAATAAGTTCAAATACACGATATATAACTTTTTCGCTTTATAAGTTATAAAAAATATGTTAAATCTCTTTCGTATTTTGTTTACTACTAATTCAAAGAATAAATGCGCGTATTTATTATTTTCGCAATATTTTTTACAATTGATTCGATAAAAATTGTTTAACAATACTTAAGAACATTATTTTAGCAATAATTAAAAATTATTTTTTTGTTTTAATTAACAAATAATCTTTTTTCAATAATATATTGTTTGCTTTTGCGACTCTTTTTAATCTTAACATAATAACGATATGTGCTAATATAAAACAAACGAAGATTTAGTGACGCATATTGTTGAGCGAAGCTAACTTGCGCATCAACAAAGTTTGAACTTATTTTTTAGAAATTAAAAGTCTTATTGAAGCAAGTTTAATTTGAGCGAACTTAAAAGAAAGTGATTGAAGCTTTTTAAAAATAACGATTATTATTATAGATATAGCTTGTTTATTAAAAGAGATTGTTAACTATATTCTTATTGTTTTTCTCTTTATATGTGCAACTTCTAGCAAAAAAATCGAATAAATTATTTTATCTTTATTCGCTAAACAAATAATAAGCGTTAAAATTAGCTTTTATCTCTATAATAAGAACAAAAGCTACAAGTAAAACACAATTTCTCTTTTGTCTCTTTAGTTGAAACTATAACAAATTGATTGCTTTAATTATCGATCGCAAATATTAATTTTGTAATTAGAATTTCGAAAATATTAAATACAATTTTATGAATATAACTAGTCTCTTAATTGTGTTATATTTTAATATAGTGTCTTTTATTATCTTTATATATTTGCTTAGCGATAACAACTTAAAAGCAACTTAATTGGAGACTTTAATCGAAGATTGCTCTTGCATTTTCGCAAGTTGCTTCTTTTTTATCTTTAACTAAGATAACGAGCTAAATATTGTTGACTCTTGTAGCATCAATTTAGAAGTTAACGTTCTTAAGAGTGAATTTTGTGTGTCGTTATTGTATTTCTTGTATCAATTATAATAACGACGTGCACTAGCTAAGATTTGTTTGTTAACAAATTTTTGATTTCGTTAAATACGTTTAAAGATTGTTCGAGTTTCTTAAGTTCTTTCTTTGTTATTTTACTTTATTTAGATAAGTGTTAATAAGTATTTTGATTTCGATTCAAACTTTAATAAGTTAATTAAGTTTAATCTATAAGAATTATCTTTGTTCTTATAATTATTTATTTTTCAACATATATTTTTGACATTAGTTACTTTAACTTTATCGTAAATTTACTTATTATTTATTTTTTTCCCTTCGCGTCTTTTGTCGATTTGAAGACACTTAATCTTTTTGTTTCGAATAGCTATATCGTTTTTTTAAAGATAAAGAGAAGTATTTCGTAAGCTATATATATATATCTCTATATTCGCTCTTGTTTTCATAGATTATTTCATTAGTTAATCTAGATTTCTATTAACGATTCGCTCAATATCGAAAATTATAAAAAATAACTCTTCGTTCTTAGAAGCGTTTGATATACTCTTATTTAAAATCTTCTTTTTGATTGAGATATTATTGACAAATTTAATACTTTTGTTTACGAACGTAAATAAATCGATTGCTTTAACAACAACAAAATTGAACTTCGAATCAAATTTTAATATACTTGATAATAGATTTAGCTTCAAAATAATTTAAATAAAAGAATAATTTGTACAACTATTGTACTTTGTTACAAGCAAATTGATTTTGTCGAACGTTATGTTCGTTTGTGCGTCCATAGAATTTACTCGTAGTTTATCAAAAAAGAATTTCGTATTTTGCGCTTATCTAATGTGAAAACTTAAGTCAATTTTGTCTTGTTATGTAGAAACACTTTATCGTTGATTGCTAGTCTTAATTTTAATATTAAGTTTATCGATTTTAGTTTTTGTGTGCGAGTCGTTAGAATTTTGAGTAAGCGTCAACACTTAAGATTTCGTCTTGCTATAAATTTTATTGTACGAAGTATTCGATAATTTGTTATTTAACTCGTTTATTGTTACGTTCAAATTTAAGACATTAATACTTTGTATAACGTTTACAAGTATTAAGTTAACGCTCTTTTGTGCAAAAGATAAGCACATTATTTACGACTCAAAATCTTCTTAATTTGTGTGTTGTCGTTAAAGTCAAAATTGTCGCGTAATAAATCGAACTTTACTTGTGTTGCTTTATAGTTTTTCGTTTAGCAATTTAAAATTGTCTAATAATTGTTTGAATTGTAGATCAAGATATGTTTAATTATTTCTTTTAATATATCTTTATTTTCTTTGCGAACAATAGTTGTTAAAATCTTTTTAATTTTGATTTTTGAAACAAATGTAATCGTTAAAGTTAAAAAATCTATTTTAGAGTTTGCTATCGATTGCGTTATGCTATCGAACTATTAATAGATTAGTGCGTTGCTATTTGAAGATTTGCGATCTAAGTTATATATATTGGATAGATTGATTGTCTTGATTCTTTTTCGTCGTTATTGAAAAGAATTACGTTATGAATTTAGTGCGACCAATTTAACTTATACATCAATATAGTCTAACTTCTAGTCTAATATATATTACGTTCGATTCAATTCTTTGCTATTTATTTTATTAATACTCTACTTAAGTATCAATTGAAACATCGATTCTTATTGTATTCGTTTTATTTAATATATTGTATATAGCGTTTTTATGTTTAATAGCAATACAATTTGCAATTATAAGTATTGTCTTAGATTATATTAATAGCACATTTATAATTTAAGAAATCGATTTAATGCTATCTATTATCTATATCGACGTTGTATTCGAAATAAACTTTAATAAGATGCTTGAAGATCAAAGTTAAAATTAAAGTTAAAACTCTATTTCGAACAATTATTTTACTAGCACTTTTCGCAATTCTAGTTAGATTTATGTGTTTATCTTTATTGTTTGTTTTAGCAATCGCATGCGCATAGTTGTCACAAATAGCTTAAGCGACTATTTTGTATTAAACAATAGCTAGAGCAAGACAAAATAGTTTTTTTTATTTAGTCAAGATTTGCTATCTCGACTCGCGCCAAAATTGCAAAGCTAGATAACAACAATTATTACAAATTTAACTAAGATATTTGTTAACACTTTTTTGAAGTACTGTGTCGAAGAAATACGTTTTTTAAGTTTCTTAAAGATAGCGTTTCTATAATTTAGTATAACGTCAATAATGAATAACAATATCTATTATAATAACTAATTGTTATTAGCATTAAAAACGTCTAATCTAAGTATTTTTATTAGATTAAATTTATTATTGATTGCTAAGTTTCTACGTCAAATAATAGTATTGTTAACAACGATGTCATTGATTTTTATAATTATTGTCTAAATTAATCTAATCTATACAATTAAATAGTATCTTAGAATTGAAATTTGTTTGCAAATTATATTATTATATATTTTTGTCTTAAAATGTAGTAACTATTAGCAACAAAATGTTTAATTTATGTTCTTAATATTTGTTACTTTATTTAATTGTGTCTTTAAAGCTTCTAGTTCTTTGTTAAATTAAATGTATTTGTTTCTTAAAATCTTTTTTTTCAATACAATGTCAAAAATATTAATAGAAAGTTCGCTCTTTTTTTTTTAACAAGTTTAAGTTTATTCGTAGATAAAAAACACAAATTATAAATTTAAGTTTATTAAAAAACAAAGCGTTAAGTTGTTTTGTTTGCTTTTTGTTTTTGTTGTTTTTAATCGAAGAATTTACAAATTATTGTTGTAGTTAAATCTTTTTTTAAAGATCAACTTCGATTAACTATTATAACGTCGTTATTGTTTCGTATATCTCTTAAAGATACTAAAGTTGACGAACGAGTCTCTTGTTATTTTAATTAAGATTATACACTTGTCTTTGCGTTCTCTTGTGTACAACTTCGAGATATAGACGTTTTAAACATTTAAAATCAAAACAATATTGTGTGTTTTGTAGCTTTGTTTCGTTGCGTAAAAGTCTAGCATAACAAGTCGCTTCTATAGAATATTACTTGCGTTTCAAAATAAACGCAATTTAAAAAAAATAAGAATTATTAGTTTCTATTGATTTCGTAGAAGAAATTGTACTATTTTCTTTAATAAAAAACAACGTACTTCACGAGAAAACGAAAAGTATTAAAATAGTTTTGAAATTTAGACTACGTAACGACTAGAATATCTTATAAAATATTTTTTTAATAATATATGTAAGAGAAGAAGATAAGCTAGACGATGCAAAAGCGTAGTCGCTAAATCTATAGTAGTAAGCGAAGATTCTTAATAATTAAGATATCTTATCTATACTCGTCTTTAACTATTAGAAATTCGAAAAGTATCTAAGTTTAACTATTTTACGATACAATTGCTACTTGTATCTTTTAAGTATTATAATAGTCTTATTTGTTTCTCACTAACGTAAGATATTCGCGTTTATATAGATTTAACTTTCTTTTTTTTTCTCGCATAGCGATCAATAGATAATGCGTATTTAATACTCTTATTAATTTTAATAACAATAGCATAATCTAAAATCAAGATAAGATTTAAACGAATTTGATCAATGCTATTAACATCTTAAACCTTAAACATTATATTGAACAATTTTGTCTATTATTTTAGATACATAAAAAATTATTAATCTAGCATCGTATTCTTGAGTACATAAAACGAAAACAAGAAAATTTTAAAATTACAAGCGTTTGTCGTTTAGACAAGTCAATTTTTGTTAATTTATTTTAATTTTTTTGCATCTTTATCTTTGATTCAACTTAATTAGAGATTTTTCTTTCGAATCTCGAGAAACTTGCGATATTTATTATTAAACTAAAATGTCTTTTGCAATTTTCTTTTTTGCGTTTGTTTTAAAGTTTTTTGACAAAAAGATTAGATAAATTTTGCAATACTTAACATTTTTTTCTTAGACTTATGCGTGATTGCAATCCAAATTAGTAAATAGTTTAATTATTGCTTCGAGAATAAATATTACGATCTTTTTTTTGATAGCGACTAGTTGCTCTCGTTATACGAGCTATATATAATTAAGATGTTATAGTAACGAATAACAATATATACGTTAAAGTCAATAAAATGCGCTAGTTTGTTCGTCTTCTTGATAAAAGTGTTTTTTCGTTTACGTTATAATTTTCGCTTTTCTTGTAACAATTAAATTGTCGTTAATAACAAAGCATTCTACGAAGTTCTTATTTCGAAGCTATTATTTCGAAGCTATTAAATTTGTGTTTCAATTTAATTCGTCTTAATTAATTTATGTCGCAAAGAAAAAAATCTATTTAATTAGAAGAAAATCTTTAATTGACGCATTCGATCTTAAGTTCTTTTTTAATCGTATTCGTATCTAGATAAAACTACAATTGTTTTAAAGAATTTATTTTTGCTCTTCTAAATTAAGTTCGTTATATCTTGCTATTTAAAATTTTGATTTTTTTTAAAAATTTGTTTACAATTCTTTGCGCATCTTTATGAAACTAGCACGAATTTATATAATTTTCGTAAATAGCATTTTTGTTATTTTGACAATTATTAATTTTTTTCTTCGATTGTTACAAATTATTAGTACTTATTGGCTTCTTTTGTTTCGCTATCTCGTGTATTTTGTTTTTTTATATTGTTATTATGTTTTAAAATTATAATTATGCTTCGAATTATTACTTCAATTGTCTTATTTTGTTATCAATATGTTTTTTGATCTTTTTAAAGTTATTACGATATCTAAAATATAGTTTCGCATTAGTATTCTTTTATTTATTAACTTGCTATTGTTTTATTTAGAAACTTACTTCAACTTTTTTGTAAATTTGATTAATATTTTTATTGAATTCTTTCGAACGATTTACGCATTTTTTAATCTTATAACTACTCTTTTAGGCGATATATATATAGCGTTAAGTGTTGTCAATTACGTCAATAGCAATCTGCAATTAGCACGCTAGACTTGTAACTTAATTGTGAGTATCGCTATCGTAATAGAAACTTATGCTAATATAGAGCAAACAAAAATTGATTTAACTATGTTGTTAATTTTGTTATTAAGTTTGTTTCGAAGACTCTTATACGAAATTTTTCTTCGTAATTATTAGACTTTCGTTGTAGCAATACTTTATTTTTTATAACGACATACGATGAATAACACAAATATTTCGCGATTATGTGTGTATTCTTTTTTAAACACTTTTGTATCGACATTTGCGTTTAAGATTTGTTATTGTTTTTACAAAAACTTTGCGATAAATTAATCTTGTTTACGAATTTATTTGACAAAAATCAACGACGCAATTACGATTACATTATTCGTATCTTAATCTTAAACTATAAAAACAAATTAATACGTTAACGTTTAAATTTCGTCTATTAACTTTTAATAAAGTTACTTATTTATAATAGCTAGATAAATTAAAGGATAAATGTCTAGTCTTTTGTTTATTATAAAGTCGCAAGAAGAATTAACTAGAAAGCTCGTGTTATGCGCGATCGACTTCGAATTAAAATCTTTGATATTACAATATTAACTTGTATTCTTTTTCGATTTTTACGATTTACGTATTTTTATAAAAAATTATAATAACGTTTTACTTATTGCTTTAGACTTCAACATTGTCGCTCAAATCTTTTATGTCAAAGAGTTAATTCGTAACTATTATCGATATAAAGTTTGCACACGTCGTATTTATTTAATTTAACAATTGCACAATTTTAGTAAGTTTACATTCAAGCAAAAAATTTATTTATAGCATTTTTACGATTATAGATAATAGACTAGTTGCATTGAATTTTTTGAACAAAGCGCTTCAAAAGAATGCGAAACAAAACGTCTACGTAAGCTCTTTAAACAACGATCTATTTTGTTATCTTTAACAAAAGTAGATACTTCAAATATTTATTTTTTACAAATTAGATACTACAAACTCGCATAACTTTTCTAAAATATATGTTCGAATCTTTATTATTGATGGGGTAATAAATGTTTAAGAAGTCTTAAAAATAAAGATAGCTAACTCTTATGTTAAATATGTTGATAATAATATCAAACAATATATAGATAAAGAATGAAATTTAATGTTAATTGCGAGTAAGTATATCGACGATAAAATATAATAATATATCTAAAGATTCTTTAGTGTTAACTTCGAATAATTTTCGTAACAAAGTAAGAACTTAAGTTCGACAATCTATACGTATAAATTAAAGAATATAGTATTTTGCGCATAACTATTAGTTATTTCGTTAGACAAGATTTTAGAATTTTATTTATTGTCGTATTTACAATAGACTATCGAGAAATTTATATATATATAATTTCAATTAGATGTTTTTAATATTTAAGCTCTTAGATTAGAAATCTCTATAGTCAATTAATAATTACGCACGAGATTAAATTTCTATTAAGTAAAAATTCTTTAAAAAGAACGTTTAGACAAAACTTGTTACGAAGTCTTTTTACAATAAAAGCGATAAAAGATCTTTATAACATTGTAGTATTTTGACGTTACATTTAGATTTTTTAGCATATTTAGTTTAAAGAGTTACGTAGTATATTGATAAATACTTAGAGCTATAAAATAGACGAAGCGAATCTAGTGCTACAACGTTTTATTCAAAATTAAGTAGTTACTTTTATTGTAGCTTCTTAATAATTGAAGTTTGTTTTGTTGAATCTTCGATCAAACTAGTTGTTTCGAATCGTTTTTTCTTAATTAAGATTAATTTTATTGCGATCGATCAATTTTTAAATATATTTGTTCACATTATCGTCGTAGAACGTGTAACTATAACTATTTTCATTGTTGTCAATAATTACTTTATAAATATAGTTAATTTGTTCGAATTTTCTAGCAAGATTTCCAACATTAAGAATTTTGTTAAAAGTCAAAGTATATATTTGTGAATCTTTATGCTAGTAAACGTAATAAGATATAAGATTTAAATCAATCTTAAAGTTTTTACTATTAAACAATTTCTTCAATTTCAATTTTATCTTTTGAGTTAAATGATAGACTACGTCTTAAATATTTAGAACAAGCTTTATAGTAAAGTGAATCTTGTGCAAGTCTTTATAGTAGATATAAGATTATAAATATCTTAAAAAAAGATTCTTTTTAAACTCGCGTTGTTAAGTATAATTTGTAAGTAAAACTTACTTAAGATGTTTTAAAAACAACAACTATAGCAAACGATTATAAGCAATATTTTTTATGTTCGCTTTTAAAAATATAGAATCTTCTTAATATTAAGTTGTGAATTTGTTAATTTAACTTAAATTTTGAAATATTGCGTTTTAGATTTTGTCGTTTATTTCTATGTTAAAATTGAGTTAAAATTGTAAAGTATAAAACGCATATTTTGTTAAAAAATTTAAAAGATAACTTGTTATTATGTTCTAGATTTTTTAAGATTTCTTCTTCTTTAAATTATAAGAAATTGGCGCGCTTATTGTATTAATATATAAATGTATTTTTAGAAATATTAACACTTGAAACTTTAATTTTTTGACAAAATCGTTTGTTACAATAACAATAAATCTTAGACTTAAAAAAGAAAAATAGTAGCGAACTAGATTAAAAATCGAAAACTTGAACAATTGCTATACTATTTGTAAATTTATTGATATTTTTGATTTTAAGAGTACTATATATACTTTAATAGAGATTGCTCAAATATATAATGTTTATTATATAGTTTGTAGTTCAATTATACATATTTCGATTGCATGCTATAATTTATTCTAATACGTTTTGTTAAACTAAAATTTGAAAAATTACAAACGTAGATTGTGCGAACAATAGAAATCTATTTTTTAAAGTAGTTATAAATATCAACTAGTTCTATAATTGTGTTGCAACTAGAATGCGTATTTATTTGCGTTAATGCGATCGCAATCTCTATATATTAATCGATCGCACTTCTATATTTTTAGACTTTTAACAACAAATTTAATATCTAAAACACGCGTAAAGACATTACGTTATATTTGTATTATAATTCGCATTATTATAGAAGTAAAATTAAACAAATATAAATTGTTAAAATAATCGCTAAAATTGATTTGCGCACTCTTAGTAATTTGATTTGTGCAATATAATTTATCGCTTATAAAAAATTGTCAATAACGTATCTATAATTGTCTAGACACTAATGAATTGTCTATAACTATAATTTGATTTTTGAAATTAATTTTTGTATTTTCGTTGCTAAGAGCGATTGTGATTTTAAGTCTTTAAGAAAAGCGAAGTTTCTTCTAAACTATCTTTAAATTGTTTTGAGACATTTAAATTGTAAATATCTTGCTAAAAAAAATCGAATTTTAATAAAGAGCAAAGTTGTTTGCGATTAATTTGTTTCGATTTAATTTATTAAATAAGCTCTTGACGTTACAATAGTTTTGTTGCGTTAACAAAAAAACCTTTTGAAACAACAACAAACGAAAGTTTTGTTTAAGAAAGAGTTAAAATATTGTTGTGTAACTCAAAGTAACAATAATAATTACTATTTGATCAATACAAAAAAAGATATTGTTGTTATCTCAATTAAGTAAGAACAAGTCGACGCAATATAACTCTAAAATATAGAGATCAATAAAGAGCTACTTTAGAGCGATAAAATATAGTGAATTATTATAACGATATTTGAGATATACAACATAGATTAGATTGTATTAAAAAGTTACTAAGATAATGCTAAAAATAATTACGCAAAATAAAAGAATTAAAGAAACGATAATTAAATAGATTATTTCTATTTATTTATTAGTATTTAAGCTTTGTAATTAAGAGTTTGTAAAAGCTATTAATATATGCAAGATTTATAAAAATAAGAAACAATATATCTTATTGCATTTTTATTGACGTTGTATAACGTTTTAATTAGATATTTTTAACTATTCGATCTATAATAGACGTCAATAGCAACTATTTTATTAAATTTATTGTCTAAACAAGTTAACTCGTATTAATAAAGAGAGATTGCAAGAGAAAATACGAAAAAAAATAATTACTTGTTTTCGAAAAATTGATTGCAAGTATTGTAGACATAAAGTTAAGTTAATAATATATCTTATCTAGAATTGTAGTTGCGCTAAATAAAAGTAACACTATTAGAAATATTTGCACAAATAGAAAAGCGAAATAGAATCTTTAAATAATTTGTTCGATTGTAGTTTAAATTAACAAATCTTAACATTAAACTAAAATTCGTATTACAATTGATAGAATTGTAATAAATAATATTAGTATTAATTAAGATAAAATGCGCTAGAATAAGTCAATTAAGACAATAGATAAATAGATAAAATTCTAAGATATTGGCGAAATAGTTGCAACGTAAGTGATTTGCGATAAGAAATTAATAAAAACAATAAATATTAATTACGTTGCATTGAAACATAGAATGCAATTGTCTATTATTAACAATTGAAGATAGCGTATCTATTAACACATAGCAATGTTTTCCTAAATAAGTTTTTGTAAAGTATCGATAACGTAAGTTCTAAAATCTATCGCGTAATTAATTACAATCGTAGTTTGTTTAATTCTAAATTGTATTAATACAAAGTTAAGTAAAAGAAATATTGTTGCTCTTTTTTAATTATTATTAATGCTAACGTTAAGACAAGCTAGTTTTTGTTAATAATACTTAATTGTATCGATCTTCTTGTTTATTTTAAAGATTAAGAGCATTTATAATCTAGACGATAAACAAAGACTAAAACATTTAATTGTTGCGAGATATCGTTGTTATATTAATATATTGTCGTTTGTATATTAATACAATCTTTTGTTATAATTGTGTTTTGAAGCTTTTAAGCAAAGTTATATAAGCGTAGTCTTTGTTACTTTTAAAATTATTATAACATTTTAACGTTGTCGAATCTTGTTAAGCAATTTGCGTGCATTTCTATTGATTTAAATTGTTAAAACGTCGTCGATTGCAAGTTGATCGTAAATTGCACGAAGCTTCTTAATTAATTATAGATTTATAAGAATATTTGTTATTAGAATTGTTGTGCAAGACTTGTTTGCAAGCAAAGATAATTTTAGATAATTTTAACATATGCAAATATAAATTTGTATTTTCTTGTAAATTTTTTGACAAAATATTGTAACAACAACAAGTAATAGATAAAGCTAGACTCAATAATATTAATTGTGATTTAAAGAAACATTAATTTAACTAAATAGATTTAGGCTTTCAACTCTATTGTTTGCATTCTTATCGTAAATGAAGTTTAAAGAAAGAAGTATAAGAAAGACGATAATTGTAAGACAAAAGAATGTACGAAGTATTAAATGTAAATAACGTAAAAAAAGCAACGCATTTAGACTAGACGTTTGCAAAATGTAAGCATTTAGAGAGCGAAATTATGTTGACATATTGTTCGCATAAGAAGTTGGCACTTAAGAACAACTATAATTTGTTTTTAACAAATTATTGAGCAAATAATTTGCTCAAATTAACACTTATTATAGAAATAATAGTCTCTTTTGTAGTAAAAGAAAAATTAATATCTTTATACAAAAAATACTAACTAAGACGATTAATAAGATTAAAAAGATTTGCAACAATTTGTTACGCATGTTTTGAATTGTATTGAAGAACGTTTGCAACGTTAATTCGAAAGACGAAGCAATAATTGCTGTTATGTTTTTTAAGATAATTGATTTGTTAAAGATTTGTTCGAAATATACTTTTTACAAACTTTTGTATTAGAATTGCAAATTCTCTAAATCTTGACAAATTAAATTAGATAAAATATAAATAATATTATGTATTTGCGACAAAATTGTAAATCTTTAGACAAAAACGTCGAAAAATAAGTACTTAGACGAAGCGTCGAAACTATACAAGATTTCTCTAGTTTTTTTCTTCAATTTTTTATAGCATTATATTATCGATTGTTAATGTGTCAAACATCTACAATATTGCAATTAAATCTTTGCTATATTTGCTTATAAATCTAGTATTAAAGACAAAAATAACGATGTTTTTTGTCTAGTTTATTTTGAGTCTCTTTGCTTGTAAGCACACTTAAAAAATTATATTAAAACATAGTTTAAGTTATACTTTAATAATAAATCGATATAGTTTTTTAATTTTTTTGAAGTCTTGTATTAATGATAACTCTTTGTCGCAAATCTTAAATTCAAAAGAAATGTATCGTAAAACATATAGAATCAATTCTAACAACAACGAAGTTTCAATCAAGATTGCGTCGAATTAAACAATAAAAACAACTACAAATATTATACAAGCTTTCGATCAAAGTATTATTACTTAGTTCGAATATATATACAAATTTAATATTAATATATAGTACGATATATTAAACATCAACAACGAAAATTTATAATTTTTTAAAAAATATAGTCTTTTCTTGATTAGCTTAGATTATAATTGCAAAGAGATAATCTACTTTTGAAATCAAAATTGCATAGTAAAATATATCTTGCTAGAAAATAATTACGTTGTTTATAATTGCGACAATAATCAAAATATAAAGCTAAATTTGTGTATAATAACAAATTCTTCTTAGAGTGTAAGCTAAATCTTATACAAATGTTCTTAAATGTTCTAGCATATACTTCGTTGAACTTCGTGAAAAATTGTAAAATAAAAAGTGTTGTAATTAGACTTTAAATTATAGTAAAAAATTCTTTTTATTCTTTAAGAATCAATCGAATTAAATTTTTACTCAAAAGATAAATTAATCTTTGTGTACTTTATAGAACGCTCTCTTGTATTAGCTTTTCAAATATTACGTTCTTAACTTAACAATATGTTTAAGAATCGAAGACTTAAAGAGTTCTTTGTTTAGATTTTGTTTAAAATTGCTTTGCGACAAATTTAAATCGTTATTATATTGTGTAGTTATATTGATGTAATTATAGATATTTAAGTATTAATTACGTCAATTACTTTCGCAATTCTAGTTACACGCTATTAAGTTATGTTTGAATTAATTACATTTATTATACTTTTTCGATATTTTTTATTTTGGTATCTTTTAGTTTAGAGCGTATTTATTGTTGCTTCTTTTTATACAAACACTCTTGATTACACTATTTAACAAAATTTATATATAACAAAGATTCTATTATTAGTATTCTTAACTATTGAAAAGAATTGCTCTAAAAAATATTTCTTAAATTGTAGAAGATCGTTAACAAAAAAAAAATTAACGTACTTTAAAGTATATATATCTCTTTTTTTCACGTTTTGCGTTGTAGAATCAAGCAATACTAGTAACAATTCTATTGTTATTAAAATCTCTACAATCGCTTCGATATTCTTTTTGTTCAATGTTTTGCAAAATTAGTTTACAATTATTTAAAAACTATCTTTAAAATTCTTAAAAACTAAATATTAATTTTTAATATCAATTATCAATTTAATTGTTGCTAAATATATTGAGATCTCTTAATTCATAAGTTGCTTACTATAGCATACTAATATATAAATACCATTTGATTCAAACGAGAAATCTTATAATTTTAACAACACACTTCTATTGTATATAATATTGTGTTAAATTAATTTAACAACTAAAATAAATTTATCGATTACAAATTTTCAACAACTTTCTTTTGTTAAATCTTTGATTATATGTATTAATTATTGCGTTCGATATACGATAAATCTTTCTATAATAGAATTTAATAGTAGATCGATCTATTATGCGATTATATTTAATGTAAATAACACGTACTTTTTGAAACAACACAACAAATTTATAGCTTAGTCTTTTGCGTATATAAGCGAATTAAATAATAAAATTTTTGTTATACTTTCGTAAGAAGTTTAAATTAATGTTATAGCGTAAATTGCAAACAATTTGTTCGCTCTTAACAATATATAATCAAATATTACAAAGAGTTAAAGTACGCAAAATTTATTAAACATAAAATTGAAATTAAAGCATTAAAAATTAAGAGCATTATTTTAATCGCTTGATTTTAACGTATGCTTGTTTTGTTAACTACGTATATGCAAAATACTTTAAATAAAAAATATTAATACAATTATTAATAAGCAACAAATTTTGACAAAATTTGAAATCGCTAGAGTAAACGAACAACTATAAGCGTCTTAATTTTATAATTTTTAACTCTTGTTTTTACAAACTTTCGTTTCAATTAAGTTCGAATATGCGATTTTGTATTTATTTTTATCTTCGACGATTCTATCTAATAAGCAACGTGAAAAAATAATTATGCAAGAGCGTCTTTTGTAATGTTTTTGTTCAATCTTAAATTCAAGTTAACGAGAAAATCTTTTTAGAATTCGTAAGTTTTAACAAAAGTTAACAATCAAATATAGTTTATAGCTAATATTGCTTTAATATCGCTTCAAAAATTATCTAATATTTATCTTCTACATTTGTAAATTAAAATAAATGGACAATTTGTACTCTCTTTATTATAAAAAAACTACAATAGATTCGTTTAGAGAACGCTTAAGCTAGTGCATCAACAATAACACAAAATAGTAGATAATGTTTGTGAAGAAAAACCAAAATTTGCGCAATTATTGATTGGAAATATACGAACGTATCTTTAGTTATAGTTTTATTATTGTTTTTCTTATACTTGACGATGCTAAAAAGAATGTAATTATTTAACTAAGATTGTTCTCGTGCAAGTTATATAAACTTACGATATTTTTTGCAATACTTGTGTTGTCGCTATTCAATCTAATAGTCTTAGATAATAAATAAGTCAAAAAATAAAATTCTATATTTGGCGATCTTGCGAAGAATTTTCGTAATTAATGTTTATTAACAAAACATTGTGCGACGAATTTAATCGTTTTCGAATCAATAACAAATGCAATACAAGTTTATATTTTAAAGTTATCTTAATCAAAAGTCTATCGCAAAAGATCTCTTTTTATTTGAACAAACAAATTTTTTCTTAAATATAATTATCGTATATTGCGAATAACGTCACTCTAAAATTTGATTGCTATTTAATTCGTAAATTGATAACGTTGCATTTTCTTAAAATAATGTTACGCTAATTAATATCTTTGCATTCTATTAATGTTAAAGTTGATACATTTATAGTTTTTGCATTGATTTTATTTTAGACTTGAATTAAGTAATTGCGCGACATAAAACAATCAATGTCGCTTAAAATAAATTTGAGAAAAGCTCTTTAAATATAAAATTCTCGTTTTTCTCTTCTCTTTATTGTATAAGCATTTAAATATAGCTATTTTAACGCAAATCCTAGCTTAAAGCTTTTTCGATAATTTTGTTTTTCTAGAGTAGATTTTGCTAAATAACGATAATTTTTGGCTCTTTTCTAAATTTTTTTATGTTAATTTTGTTTTTAAATAGATTAGCTTTTAATTTAGCAAGACTTTTATAAAATTACTACTAGTTAATTTGTCTTTTTTCGACAAATACGTTTGTTTAATAGATGTTACTAGTTTTGAAATTAATAAATCTAAGAATGTTATGCAAATCGATCGAGTCTTTAGCTAGTTATCGACTAGAACTAAGACTTTTTTACTTATTGTTTTAAATCAAGTTTCGAATTCGTCGCAAATAAAAGCAACTATTAACGAGTATATACGCACAAAAGTCGTTGTTGCAAGTCTCTTAGTAATACTATATAACTTAATTGTATTATTAAATTATTTTGTTAACGTTGCATTGCTTTCGTCAATTTTTATTAAATAATATATAAATGAATTACAAGACATTTGTATAAATGTTAAAACTTCGTTTAACGATTAGTTGCATAATATTGTCGCGAGTCTAGTTTATTAAACAATCTTTCAAATTGTCAATTCTATTAAAGAGACAAATTATTAAATGTTTGTTGTATTAAATTTTATAAATAATACAAATGCAAACAAGTATCTCAATAATAAATTGCAAAATTTTGCTATCTATAAATTGTCTCGTTTAATAAAGTTTATGTCAATTATTGAAAATTATAGATCAAGAACTAGAGAGAATGTTTTTAATACTTTTATTTATTTAGAAGATATCAACAATCGTAAATTGCAAAAGAAGATTGTTGTATTCTTATTTTAGTTTATTAATTTAACAAAGTTCTTAGCAAAATTGTTAAACATAATTGATTCAACATTAAAAACGAATTAAAATACTAGTTATATTATATAGTATTTAAATATTAAACAAAATCTTCGTTTACGCAATTATTTTCAATTCTTTATTTTGTTAATTAAAGTGTTAAGTCGCGACGAAATCGTAATATCTAACAAGAGTATCTTTTTCTCTTAAAAAATTAAGATTGTTTCGAATAATAGTACAATAGCTAAACAATATATTGTAACAAATCTAATATCGATGCTCTTACTTTAGATTTTCTTATTATTTTCTAAGAAGACTAGTAAATGCGAACGTTTTATTAACAACAATTTACAAAAAATTAATAATGTTTTAACGATAATTGTAAAGAAGTTAGAAAATAATAAAGACAAACTTATTTTAAAAGAAAATATAGTAACGAAGTTTATAGCTTTATTGAACTTTATAGTCTAAAAGTTTATTAATATATTGCAAATTATAAGTAATTAACTCTTTATTAATGCGAGATGTTTAAGCAAAATTTTAGTCGCAAAGTTATTAAACAAGTCTAAAGCTATTCTATTATTAACAAAGAACAATTTTAAGAGTTGTGTTACTTACGTAACATTATTAAACAATCAATTGCGATTACTCTTTTTTTTGTTGTCTTTAATTTTAAAATACAATCGCGCAATAAAAGTGCGCGTTTTTAGCAATGTTGTGCTCTTCGATAAATAGAAGTCTCGTAATATATTTTTTTCGCAAAGTTAAACAAGTTTTTCTAATTAATAATAAAAAATTCTATTAAGATCGATAAATCAATTGTAAAACTTAAGCACAAACAACTTTATACAATAACTTCGCGTGCAATTTTATGTTTAGATGCTATGCAATTCGAAATAGTCAAATTATTCAATATATTTGTTGTGCATTTAGAGAAAAGAAATAAGTTAAATTCGAGTTTGTAATCTCTTTTTTATCTTTACTTCTTGCTAATTATTTTTGTAGTATTATATAAAAATCGATGCGCATAGCTTTTAACTCGATTCAAATTTGCAATCTTTAAATCGAATCTATTATTAAAGAATTATAATTCAAAAAACAAATACAAAAAAGAATATCAATTAAAAAGAAAATTAAGTTGAACTTTCGCAATCGAACAAAACAATTAGAGTTAATTCAACGTAAAACGTATTTATAATGCGAAACACAATTACAAATATATAAAGAGATCTTGAATTTAACTATTTTACGTTACACGTTTTACGATAAAGCAAATAAGAGTAAAAGTAATTAATTTGAAATTAATAGTAAACGTCTTGCAAAAAAGTTATAACAATTAACAAATTAAGTTCGAGAAACTTATCTTAAAATCTTTTAAAAACTACGTTCGAAAGCGTCAAAGTCTCAAGATCTTTATAACTAAAAAAATAAATAATATTCGTGCAACATAGTTAGATTTGAATAACAAGATTAAAATTAATTTGTTTTAATTAATATATATTTTTAAAGTTAGCTAATTAAAGTCTCTCTTTTTAAACTTTTACAATTTCTTTTGTTTTAATTCTTTATTTGTAATATTAACTTCTTGGCGACATTTCTTATTGCATTGCTTAATAGCTAATTAAATAAAAAAACGTAATTTAGTGTTAAACTAAGATCTTCTAGAACAATGTTACATTATTTAATTTATTCGCTCGTTCTTATCTTTTGTAAGACGAAATTGCTCTTTATCTATTATACGCATAAATATTTGCAAATTAGATTATTTATTATTGTTTAAATGTGCTTTGATAATAAGCGAAACGCATATCGAAAAAGAAGAATCGCTCGTTACAATAATAAACGCATCTATTGTTTTGTAAATAATTATTAACGTTGTCGTATAAAAAATATTAAATAGTCTTAGTTTTTTAATTGTAATACGTTTTACGTTTTTAAGTTTCAATTAAAAGATTAATATAGTTATTGTGTTGTTTGTCGTTGTTGTTTTTAATTGTTGTTTCAATGTGTTTTTGCTCAAAAATGTTATAAAGATTGAAATATTTATTTTAATTGTCGATTCTTCGAAAGTAAAGCTTGCGATCGCATTTTATTTGTTGCGCTTCTTAAATTTGTCGATAACATTTATAGATATATAGTGCTTTATAAACAATTAAATTTGTTTTGTTCACAAATTTAAAGAATCGTAACAAATAGAAGCTTAAATTATAATAATAAATAATACTATTGTAATGCGAGTTGTAAGAATTTGTTTATCGAGACAAGTCTCGAGTTGACAATCGTTAAGACTTCGATCTATTATAGTAACTTGCGCGACGCTCTAAGCTTAATTTAAATTCTCGAAAATGTCTTATATTAGACTCAAATAAGTTTTTTTCTTATTTTGTGACAATTAGAATTTAATAACTTGTCTTAAAACAATCAATTCGTTGTTCGTAAAACAACATAATAAGAATTTTCTACATTTTGAAATAATTTGAAATAATTTGAAAAATATCGCGAAATTAAAAAATCTTTATCGTATAAGTTGTTAACAATACGAATGTATATTGATATTGCAATATATTAATAAAGACGATCATTAAATTGCGACTTATCTTAATGCTTAATTGCAATTAAATTGACGAAAAATTTCTTAAAAGTCGACTATTGCGACGAAATTGTGTAGAACTTACAAGCTCGTATTCGATTGCGTTTATAATTTTGAATTTATTTGTTCTAGAAAACTCGAATGTAACTAATAAGTTATCTAAAAACAATTAAATAAATTTTGAATACTAATGCAAAATAGTACGTAACAAGAGTGCGAGAAACGCATACATCTATCTAAATACTAGATTTCTAACAATCGTTTGTATTGCTAAGTTAATATTTAACTATTGCTAGTAATATATAGAAGACAAAGTATAAAATACAATCTGATGAATGTAGCGATCGATTCGAAAACTCCTAAGAGTATAGCAACAATAAAGAAGATAATCTATTATTTTGTTTATTGTTCTTGTCGTTTTTTTGAAGACTAGACATAATTGTGACTCTTGCGATGTTAGATTAACGTAATAAAAAAGAAAAGTTAATAGACAATAAGTTGCGTCGCGAACTTGACTATTCGATTTTACAAAGATTTTTCTAACACGTTGTGAAGATATCTCATCTATATAGCGCTATAATTCTCTAGTGATAATTTGTTTAAATCTTGAAATAAAAGTAGTGTTGTCAAACTTTTTTTTTTATATTTTAGAATACGATAAGAATATCTAAATTTGAGCTTAAGACTTTGGCGTAAAATTATCTAACAAGTTTTTCAAAATAGTATATATTAAGATCTCGTATTGCTTTGTAGCGTTGTTTTTTTATCTTTATGTCTAGAAGTTAAGATACGATTAACGCATAAATCGTACAATTATATTTTTGATTTAATATAAGTTTAAACGAAGTTGTTAAATGATAAAAGAAGACTTAATAATCTCTTGACAAGATAAAGCTATTAAGTAAAATCTTGAAACGCGAGTTTATTGCTAAGGCTCTACGCAATACGTTGTTATTTTAAATAATTAATATAACGTTGATAATTAAAGCTAGATCTTTGTAGTCTCGTGTCTTGTAAAAGAGATTAAACAATTTATTTTCAATTTTAGTCGAGTTCTTGTGCACAAGTCAACTTTCTATAATAGTTTTTTCGTTTTTGACGTTGTTGCAATAACTTTAATAAACAAAAAAAAAAAAAAATTTGAAGCTTCGAAATTTTGAAAAGACTTAATAGATTTGCTTTCTACAACTTTTAGTCTAATAATTAATATATGCGATTCAAAAACTTCTTATATGTTTAAGCGAATTTGTTGTTAATTAAACAAGATTACGTAGTTTATAAAGTTGCACATTCTAGTATTTTGTTGTATTAAATTAATATTGTGAAATTCTAAATTAGATTATCGTTGTATTATTTGCTCTATATCGTAGTTAATAAACAACAAAGTCTATAGTTAATTCTTACGAACTTGTATTTTAGAAAGATATTGCTTAATTAACAAACATATTGTTAACGTTTATTTTAGCGCTTCGATATCGAACAATAGAATTGCGTTTATTACAATTGAATTAGACAATTTCTTAGAATTAAACGTTGTTACATAAAGATAAACGTTTTGTAACGATATAAAAGAGGAATCTAATTAATAATTTTTTACGTTACAATAACTTAAGGAAGCTTAAACAAGTTTTGTTAGCAAAGCTAACGTTTAAGATACTAATTAAATCGAGATTTTGTTTCGAAAGATATAATGTTTTTGAATTGTAATCTAGTAGACGAAATCGAAGAATATAAATAAAAACAAAGACTAAAATTTGTGAGATATTTTGTTTGTTTAACGAACAAGAAGATAAGTCGCGTTCTTTCGAAACTTGTATTGCAATTATATGCTATTTGTTTACAACAAATTAAAAACTTATTTTTAAACAAATGTTAATGTCTCGAACGAATCTTTAATTGAGCACAAAAAGAGCGTATTAATTTTCAAAAATTTGGAATTGCTATTATTGTCTCTTTTGTTAAGTCTCTAAATGCTAGATATTTTGACAATAATAACAAAGTCTCGTCGACAATTTGTTATAAAAAATAAAAATATTGTATTTAGTACAATCTTTTATTTATCTAAATACTTATCTTATTTTTTCAAAATTTGTTGCTATTTTTGGTTCGCTTGATAATAAACTTAGCGTTTTGATCAATATATTGTTATTCTTTTTTGTTAAAAGAAAGTTGTTAGATAGAAATAGTAACGTTCTAGATATAAATCGAATTGCTTTTAGTTTTAAAACTACTTGCTTTAATTATTTGATATGTGCGAAACAATAATATTTTTAACAAGTAAACTTAAATAAAGATTTAAGTATTAATTTGAGTTTCTACGAAATCGCAAAATATTATAGCAAACAAAAAAGTAAATATAATTGCAATATTGATCGAACGACAATAGTAAATAATAGAACGAGAATTTTGAAATATAAGATCAATTGCGACTTTTATTTATAGTTTGGCGCAATCGATACTCGAAAACGAAAACAAGACATTTAAAGTTTTGTTTACTTAAGAATTTTTGTCAAATGTTGAGTTCAATTTTGCAATTATACTTAAAAAGCTAGATAATAATCTAAGATTGCAATCAAATATTTGCAAGTCGAACTTATTTGTTTGCATTAAAACAATTGTGCAATTGAAAAATTTTAAATCAATAAAATTATGTTTAGAGCGCATTAATCGAATTAAGCTTTCGATAAAATACATTATTTTTAAGTCTTATTTTTCGAATAAGCATCGACGTTTTAAGTTCGAAATCTTCTATTAAAAGCTTTTTTGTAAAGTACTTGCAATACTAATTTCCAACGATATAAGTCAAGTACTTAAATATTTTTTTTAGTTATGTAGTTTTCTTGAATCTATTGCTAAATAGTTAAGCAACTATGCTTCTTAGTTATAAGTATTTCATCTTAATATATAGTTTTTATAAAAATAGAATCTCTAGTAGTTGCGTTGTTGCTCACTTTTTTAATTGTAATCTTCTTTTTGTTTTAAATAACATTATTTATTATAATTGTCGCAATTAAAACGTTATAGTATATACAAAAATTAATTGACTCTATATTTGTCGTCTACGCATGTCTCGAAAATACAAGTATTGTATTACTTATTTTATAACGACTAAAAGAGATTAATCTTAGCTTTAAAAGTGACTTCTTAAGTGTCTTTAGACAAAACTCTTGCGACAATTTTACTTGGCGAATAAGTAACAACGACTAGAAAGTGCTAGATAATAATTAATGTTTTCGCATTCAATATACGAAGAACTTTAGCAATCTCTTTATAAAAAAGTTATATTATAAAATAGAAAAAGTTATTTACGAGATTACTTTCTTCTATAAATCTTAAAATATAATGAACGATTAAATAAAATTACTCGCTAAGCACTCTTATTTATTTGTTTTCAAATTAAATCAATTTAGCGACGCAATTGAAAAGATTCTTATTTGATTACAAATATGTTTTTAGCTTCTTGTTGCAAAAGTAATCTAATTCTCTTAGAATTTGCTTTGTTAATAATTTTATTTCGAGAATTATTGTTGCAATGTAGTTTGTTTTCTCTTTGATTAAATCGACGAATCTTAGCAAGCAAAGATAACAAAATTCGATTAAAGATTCTTATTATTATTTGTCTCTTCTTTGAAGTCGAATATCTAATTCGACGTATATTCGAATAATATTATAAAAGACAAATAGTTAAAATAATATCGCACTTAGATGTTGCGATTACTTTGAGAACTCTTTTAGATTACTACAATAAAAAATAAGCTTAATTACTAGTGCTACTTATTCTTGAATAAATTTATATTATTACAAAATATATATTTATATATAATAGCATTTTGTAAAACTATTTCTTTTGAAGTTTTGCAACTTCTAGACAAAGTTAAAGTTTATAAAACTTTTTAAATCTTAAAATTAACAATAAAATTAAAGAAGATCGAGTCTCGTATTAAACAATTGCAAAATATATTATTAATTCGTTTTTCGCATTTTAATTTTCTTATAACGTAAGTTTGAAATCTTCTTTTTAATATTTAAATAGCTAACAAAAGTAAAATATGTCTTACTTTGAGCGCTTTTTAATTTTTTGTTAATTGTTTAACAAAAAATTATTGTATCTTTTCGAATGCTTTTGAAACAACAAAGAAGATTATTAATATTTGATCGAAGCTTGAATCTATACACAAACAAAAGAAGATTTTCAAACGAAGTTTTTGAAGAGATTTAAATTCGTTAGCGAGTCTCGATAGTTAATACTAAATTTAGCAAACATATATGTTTTTAAAAATAGTTTAATAAATTTTGTCGTAGACATTTTTAACAAATTTTGATTGCTATTATAGTGGAATTGCGAAGTATTTGAGCGAACGTCTATTAATGTCTTAATTAATTCCTTCGAGTTCGCAACGTACAAGCTAAATCGAAACAATTTTATTATGACATTTTTGCACAAAGAGCTAATTTATATCGAAGCAAAGATAAGAACTACAAAGCTATATAAATATATAAAAAGAAAACTTGCGAAAAATACTTATAAAATTGTTATAAAAAAGATTTTCGTAAAAAAGTTATATTTTAGACTTAAGAAAACTTGTACTTTGAAAAACACTTAAGAATTTTAATTTTGTACAAAAAAATAACAACTTCAACTTATATATACTAGTCTTAATAATAATGCGTAAAATAAAAATTGTAAATCTCGACACAAAAAATTTTCATTAGAAGACGTATACTAGAATCGTTTTAATTGCGTATTATAAAAATCGTTATTATATTAATCGCTATCAAATTTTGAGATAAGTTGATATCTAAATAGACGCAATCAAATTTACGTGCTTTTTATTCTAAAATATCAAGCAACTCTAAATATAATTGAAACAACATTTGTTTAAAGTATTAATCTTTGTTAACAAAAAAGACAAATATATTTTGAGATTTTGTAGTTATTATTATTGATTGCGCATAAGACGACGCTATCTCGTATTATAAATATCTAAGGTTTAAAATACTTGTCTTGATTACAATTTATAGTTAAAAGAGCTCTCGCAACTAGTCTTATACAATTTAGTTACTACTAATTTTTTGTTTCTATATTTATGCTAATACGAAGCTAAAGATAGTGCTCTACTTTAAATCAAGAAAAGAAATTAGATTAGAGCGAGACACTTATTGTTTTTTTGAATAAAAAGTAGAAGAGTATCGTCAATTTGTTACAAAGCTTTATCTTTTAAATTGTCAAAAAGTGTTCAAATATTATCGAAATCAATTATTTCGCTTGTTTAGAGAAGAGATTGAAGTATATTGCAAAATTAATAATCAAGTGTCGCACTTATTTTGTTTTTGTTTGTTCGAAATTGTTTTATTAGAAGTTGCGACATTAAATTAATTATAACGTTAAACTTTAAAATTATTGTAAATTTCAAGAAGCTTTCTATAATGAGCAATCGATTTGACGAACGCATTTAATTTTAGATAGCTAATTTCGTATTAAGATTTTGTAGAATTTCGTTTATTAAGTTTATTCGAACGTGCATTAAAGCAAATCTTAGTTACTCGTTAAATAGTTGTAGTTGTAAATTAGTTTTTACGAGATAAAATTCTTGATTACTATTTAGAATATAGATTCTATTGTATAGTACAAGTGTAATTAGCAACACTTTTTAAGTAAAGAACAATAATATTTTTGTCTCAATTTGAAACTTAAATCTTTGATAAAGTTTGCACTATATACAAATTAAGCTATCTTAATATTCGTTATTAATATTATCGACGAAAAAGCTAGTATAGACATCTTTTATATTGTAAACGTCGACTATCGAATTCTAGATTATTTAAAAAGTCTTTAAATTTATTTGAATTATATCGAAATTACGCATTGCGACATCGTTGCTTCGTTGACTTAAACATAAAAATAATAAAGATTGTGTCTTAATTGTAAAAAAAAAGTCTAAGCACTTAATAAAGAGCTTGAAATTAAAATTTATAATTATTGTTGTCGACTTAGTAAGTAGTTATTTCTAGATATGTTTTTGAGCAATTTGTGCTAAAAAATTCTTGATCAATGTTGGCTAAATTCGAGCTAAAACAAAATAAGCGAATTTTCTTTCGTAATATCTACGATTCTAATATTTAATAGTAAGAAGAGCAATTATTGATGCACTTATAGATGTAACATTGTAATTATTGGCAAAACTAGTTCGCTTGTAGTTTGAACGAGATTATTGATAACAAGTTGCGACAAAATACGATTTTTAAAATATATTAAATTTTCGTAGAATTATTATTCGAAACAACAATTGAAGCTTAACTAGATTATAGACAAAATAAACACTAATTGTAAGTTACTAATCTCTACATATATATATTAATTCGTAATTGATTGTTTGAACATTCGAGAACTTGATCAATTGCTAGAAACTTCTTGTACATAAACTCGAATCAATTATTAGAAGATAGCAAAAGTTTTATAAGTTCGAAATTGACATTCTATTATCGTTGCGAATTATTAATATTGTTTGGGTTACTTAAACTTAAATAGTAACGAATAAATTATATCTAAGGCGCAAATAGATATTATGTATATATCTACTCTCTCTCGCTAACTAGATCAATATCGTTTAAATGTCTCGCAAATCTCGTATGTTGCTTGCATAAATAAATTAGCGAATATTTGTTACAAATTCGTATAACTCTTATAATTTTAATCTTTGCATTATTGTTACATGCAAGTAACAAATATCGTCGATATATACATTTTGTTTAGCGTACATTTTAGAATGCGATTTAAAAATACGATATAGCTAAAGCTTGTTGTTAATGTGTAAACAAATATTAAGCGTTTTACTACAAAGTTTCTTAGTAGTAACATTTTATTAAATTAATTATAATATAATTCTAGTATCTTTAAAACTTAATAGCATATACGAGTTGTTATAATTAATATTTTTTATATTTATATACATCTTAATCGCGAATGTTATTTTCGCTATTAAATTGATCTTTAAGCAAACAACTTGTAGTATATTATAATTATGTTAAGATACTTTTTATATTAAAATTAAAATAAAAAGTGAAATGCAAAACTATAAATGCCACTTAAAGAATATTGTTCTTTTGAAAAATAATAACGAAGCTTAATTGTACGTATTGTAAATTGTAGTATTGTTGTGTTATAAAGAGAGATTTATGTTATATATTAATGCTTTAAAGATATATTGCGAAAACTAAAACAAATAATGATATATTGTATCAATTATAAAAGTAATTAAAGTTAAAATCTAAAGAATTTGTTTAAATATTCTTAGATTTTTATAAAATATTAATAAAATTGTTTAAAAGTATACTAAGAGAACTAGAAAGTTAAGTTCTTTAATTGTGTTTTATAAAGTAGTTTATTAGAGAATTTATGTTATATATTAAGAAATTTAATATATTGATTATTTGAGAAACATACTAGATATAATTCGAATACTCTAAAGACAATACGTTTGTCTAGAAAGAACAATTGTCTCTCGCTACTATAGTTGTAGACTAAATCAAATTAACAATAACTTTCGTTCAAATAGAATAAACTTGATTCGCGCTCTCAAACAACAATAAAGTTCAAAAATTCGTACTAAAGAGTTAATAAGTTGTTAATGTATTTAAATGCGAGAAAGCAAGATTGTAAAAGACATTTTTTGTTATATTGTCGAGCGATTGATTTGCAATTATAGTAATAAATATTTCGACTTTTTGATTTGCAATTCGATGTCGTTTGAAGCGATTTTAACTTCGATATATGTATTTTTTTTCTTGCTTGAAGCAATTCTCGCACGATAATATATATTTAGAATATTTGACTTTTTTATTTTTGCATTGTTTGTAGACGTTTTGAGCTCTTTTTGATTGTTGCTTTTTTTAACTTTTTGTTGTTGTTATCGAATGTTAGTATAAGAACGACGTAGATACTAAAAACATTGAAAATTATCTCTTTTTCTACTTTGCGAATCGCTCGTTCTTTTGTTTAACGAATTACTTGTTCTTTTGTTTGGCGAATTACTTGTTTTTTTGTTTGACGTATTACTTGTTCTTTTGATTGACAAATAATTTGTTTTTTAATTTGACAAATTATTTGTTCTTCTACTTGAGTTATCGTTTGTTTTTGTACTTAAGAGATTGTTTGTTTCTCTACTTGTAGTTGACAAGATTGTTGACTAATTATAGTTACTTGATCTTAGTTGTACTTATATAAGTAATTCTTTTACGTAACTATTTATAGACAAACATAATAGCACATCTATTGCGCGATAAGCAAAATTTGGCAACTTTAGAAGCTATAAAGTTTTGTATAGTTTGACTCGTGCTTAATTTACTAAGTTCTTAATGTTTTTTACAAATACTTTCTTTTGCTTTCAATCTCTATAATAGTCGAAGCATTTATCTTGATTTTAATAAGACTTGTCAATATGTTTTTGTTGCTTCTTTAAATTTTTAAGATCTTTTAAACAAAATGCGCAACGTATATTGATAAAAGTGTTTAGCGACTCGAGTTAGCTAGTTAACTTATAAGCGAAATGTGTCTCTTACAACTTAAAAAATAATTTAGTAAGTTAGTTATACTTTCGAATGTACGTCTAAATTTCTTACAATATTTGATGAAATAATTAAGTGTTAAGTTGCTTTAATTAATAGTATTTCTTAAAAAAACTAAGTGTTCGTAAAGCTTCTAGATTGTAATCTTTAAATATGAGATATATTAATACGTTGTTTTATAGATTTTCGTAATTGTTGCGTCTTTAAAAAAGAATTGATCGAACTCTTTTGCTATTTTGAAGTTTAATCTAGTTTTGTTTGTGTTAACTCTTAAATTAAATACTAGATAGCGTAACAACAACAATTTGCGCAATTAAGAAGAAGCTCGTTAATAATGTGTTTAAAGCGACTTATATTATAAGAAGCTTATATTAATTATAAAAAAATATTTTAAAACGTCTTGAAATCTTAATAATAATATTCTTTTAACTATAATTAGTTAAAAGACAAAACAAAAGCGAATAATCTTTTATCAATTGCTATTGTTAACTTATGTTAATTATACAAAGACTTGTAAAGCTCAAATATTTTTGCAAAGCTCGTGAAAAATTGCAAGAACAAAGAGAAAAAACAATTGTTTCTCAAAAACGTAGTCGCGATATTAAAAAGAAGAGAGCGAAAGAAAATAGAATCTAGCGATGCTATCTTGATTGTCTTGATTGCTTAAATAGCAAAAGTTGCTCTAAATAATTTAGTTGTTCGCAATTCTACAATGCAATCTTACGAAAACAAACGTAGATTAACGCGAAATCTCGCGCATAATTCGCTAATTTTGCTTTGAAGAATAGCAAACATATTAGATAGCTCTTATATTTTATGTTATAAGTTAACTCTTTTAGTGTTAATATGTCGTTATTTAATATAATTATTTTGATTAAATTTTAGCGCTTCAAAGCGTTTTTAGTTGCAAAGATTGTTATACTTAAGCAATATACGTTTATTAAAGTTTCTAAATAAAGCGATATTAAAACGACGATTCGAAGTGCTTTGCGACAAGTTATATTTGCCAAACTACGTCGTAACGAAAACGACAATATAACAAACTATCTAGCTATTTACGAAAAAAAAGTCGATCAAATTCTATATAAAAGAATCAAATTTTTACAAGAAAGTTAAGATAAAAAAATACAATTGCTTTTATAACTTTAATAGCTAATTGTGCTTTAAACTCTTTTAACGTTGATTTCTTTATTGCGAAATAATACGATTAATTAATTTTTTTTTACATAGATTGTCGTTCTTATCTTAGAGAATATATTGAACAAAAGTCTTTTATAACAAAACTAAAGTATTTTATAGAGAATTATAACGTTGTAGAAGTCGCATTCAAGAGAAAGCGTACAATAGTAAAATATTTCGAAGTTTGTTGCTTTTTGACTCGTTCTATTATTATAATATTTAAAATACATTACTATATATAAAAAGTACAATCGACAACGTATCGTAGTTGCTTATTGCGTTTTACAAAATTATGTTCTTAATCTTTATTTTTGTGTCTATCTATTATAGAAGTAGATTAAGTACGATTAGACAATTATTGAGCACAAAGTATTTGGAATTTGCTAGATATAATGCTCGAGTCAATCAAACGAGTTGCATAAATAGGCAATTATTCTTAAAGCAAATTTAGAAATGTAAATCGTCGTTCGGAAACGTGTTAACGCTAGATCGCTTGCTCTTATATATGTTACGATTTAAGATTCACTCGTAGTTAAACGTGATATCTAAATGTATTCGCGTAGTAATTATAGAATTCTATTGATTAATAAATGTGCAATACTCGAACGCAAAGATAGAGACTCTCTTAATTTATATTTCGATTATTGTATATATAAGTTAACGTCGACTCTACATATAGCAAAATAAGAGATTTCAAATTTATTGCTTTTTTTGTGTACAAATCTTTATTTTTTTAGTTGTTCGATATTGTTTAACTTTCTTAATAAGCTTAAGATTTATTGCAATTTGTTAAAAGTCTTGTATTTTACTTTTTTTTTAATTTGTCTCTTCTTAATTCGTCTCTAAAAGATAATCGACTATTAGAGATTTCTTAAAAAAACTATAGTTCAATTAGACAAATTAATTATTAAATTATTTTTAAGAGTAATGCGAAAGCAAAAGTTCTAAATATTGTTAAATACTAAAATCGAAAATTATCAAAAAAGAGTTGCATTCTAATACAAACTTATAATAAACTTATTTATGTTCGAATTATTTCTTTAGTTGATAGAATATTGACTTAGACAACAATGACACGCTATTGTTATCAATTAAAATATTGTGATGTGCAACGTTTACATAATTGTTACTTTAAATTCGCAAAACTAGATACTATTCTTTACGAGAAAATCTAAATAATGTGAAAGATTATATTTTAACTTTACTTTAAGCTATACTATAGACTCGCATCTTTTTATTAATTCTTACGCTATATATAGATAGAAGCTATTGATAACTTCAAGAATAATTAATTGATTCTCTTTAATTTGAAATACTACTTAAGTAATTATATTAATAGTAATTAACTACATTGTTCTTAAGCTTTATCTATTAACAAATTAAATAAAATCTTTATGTTTAACAAGTTCGACAAATTTCTTTAGTTGCGAAAGAAATATATTTATCGAACATTTCGAACAATACTAATTAGTTAAAATAGTCGTTATTGTATTTAATGCAATAATATTGTTTGCTTATATACAACTTAAAAGTAATAACAAAACTTCTTAAATTTAACAAAATATTGAAGCGACATTGCAAGAATTGACGTCGATTATAAATAAACAATATAGCAATTACAAATATCTAAAATATAACAAAACGTCAAAATAGCTTCGATAAAATAGATAGCGAAGCTATTTATTTTTTATAAGCAAGCACAAGATTATACAATAAATACTAGTAAATAAAAAAAGATTAATTTGTCTTTGGAAAAATATAAAGTTACAATATTGATCTACTATAAACAAGTTAAGTTATAACAACGAAAAATTATATTTAAGAAAAACTTAATGCGAATGCTAGATTTCTTGAATTATGAAACTAAGAGTTGTTAAATAAAGCTAAAAAATTCTTAATAATACTTTGCTAAGAATTTGTAATTAAATTTTGATTCTAAGATAAGATTTAGAAAGCTAGCGTATATATAGTTTTTTGCTTTTGTTCTTTTCGAGAAGAAGTGTAGACATAATTCTTTATTAAGAAAGTAATTAACGAAATCGTAATTACAAGATATCTTAAACGTTAAAATCTATAAAACTAAATTATAAGCGATCTTTGTTTAAAAATTCTATTTTGGAATAACTTTGTCTTTTTGCTTATTTTTTAGATTTGAAATGTCTACTTAAAGTTTGCATTTTAATCTTTATTTCGTTCTTAAAAAGCAAAACAAATTTAATTAAGATTTTGATCAATAACAAATATCGCTAAATCGATCTATCTAGATTTTTTTCTTAATTTTTCTAGCAAGACATTACGTCGCAATAAAAGCAAAACTTATCTCTATTAAAATTTGCGAGAATTTTATTCGATAGAGTTTATTTGTTGAAATAAGATTTGCAAGATATTGCAAAATCTTAACTATTTTAATTACAACAATTGTTACAAAGAAAATACAAAGAATCTTGAATATATATTTTAGTGCTTGTTATTTGAATATTTTTTCTGTAAAAAAGTATGTGTTTTTTTGTAACATCTTTTGACTTTAATTTAACTTTTATTTTTAATACAAGCGATTCGAACTTTCGCTATAGATATTTGTGTTAAAAAGTAGCGAATAAAAGACTTGACAAATTTAAAAGACAAATCTTACTCGTTAGCAATATGCTTACACATTTTGTGTTTGTTAATAATCGACTACTTAATAAAGATTTTTACAATAAAATAGTTCTCTATTTAGCAAGAGACGAAAATAATGTTGATTTTCGAACAACCATTATTAAAAAAGTCTTTAACATTTTGATTCAAAATCTATAAGTTAATCTTGCGAATTTCAAAAATAATTTTCGAAAACAATTTCTTGTTTTAAATGCAAATCTTTTGCAAATAAAAAGTATTAAATATTTTAATAGCTCTTCTTATAAAGAACGAGATCTTGAATGTTTGTTTTCGAAATAAAAAGACGAGACAAATTTGATATATTGATATCTTTATATATTTGTCTCAAATCTTTGTCTATATCGACGTTATATCTTTAGCAATGTTAATAATAAAATCAACTTTGTTTTTAAAGTGTGTGTCAAAACTCGTCGACAATAGTAGCGAACAATATTCGATCTTAACAATCTAGTCTTTAACGTGTCGTAAACGTAAAAGATAGCAATATATATACTATTTAAGCTTATTATTTGTAAGTGTCTCTTGCAACGCTAGAAGCAAAACTAATTTGCAAAAAAATAATTGTAAGTTTCGATCTATAGTTTGATTATCGATTGCAAAATAATTTTGAACTCTCGATTATATAGTTTAGTCTCTTACTTTAGAAACGCTATCTTATATAACTTTAGACTTTTACTTCGATTTTGTTGCGCTTGTTAATTCAATAATTAAAAGTTAATAAATTACTTTTTTTTTCTTTATTGTTTTACAATAAAGATAACGAATTAAATCTTGCGTAAAGATAAAATAATACTTCGAACTCTATATTTGTTTTTTAGATCTAGTATTAGAATGTTTTTGTAACAAAATTCGATAATTGTTGCATCTTTATTCGCAAGTATACAAAATTTTTTTTTTAAAATTTTAAGAAATGTTTTGAACTATATAAGAAATATCGATACTATTATAAGTTTTGCGACTTTATTAAAAATAACGAATGTTAACAACAATTACATATATAACTCGATTGTCTTTTTTAATTAGACAAACAATTCTTTGTTTAAAATTAAAAATTTAAAATCGTTTTTTATTGTTCAAAAGTTTGACGCTCTATATATAGCATTTTGTAGTTGTTGCGAAATTAGATATTATATGTGTTATATAACGTTTACAAAACAAATATACGATATAGCGAGACTATATTAAGATAACTCGATTTTTAATAAATTCGAATTAACGATACTCTATTTCTACGCGAATCTAGATGTTGATATTTATATTATATTTTCAAACATATATATAACAAACACTAAAAATAGAATTCAATTTTAGAAACAAATATAAAAGCGATATTTAATTTGTGTTATTTATATTATTTGTTGCTTTATCGATTTTAACACAAGTATTGTCTTTTATTAATCTTTGATTGTTGATTTAACAAATGCGAAAGCGAAAGTCTTTTTTTGCACAATGCGAAAGAAAAAATTAAAATTAAATATAGATTTGTACGTAATTAGTATTATTAATTATAAAATAATAATTTACAACTTGTAGATTTTTTTGAATATATTTTATTTTTAGAGAATCGATGTTGTTTAGTTTGCGTTGTAACGAAATAAATTTTTAAAATTTTTTTGTTTCGTTATTGTTATGCTTAATGCGATAAAAGTTTGGAAAAATCTCGAACTTAAAGTGTGCAACTTATAGAAGAATTAATATTCTATTATATTCGATATCTTCTATAACACGTTGTTTTAGCATATAATAGACGACGTACTTTAAGAAAAAAAATAAGATCGAAAATACAAATAAGAATATGTCAATAAATTAAGTTATAATTGCGACGTCTTTCTAAATTTGTTGTTAAATTTGTATAGCGAGAAATGTATAAAATATTTAGCATAAAAAACTTACGATATTTATTGTTATATTAAGAACGCGAATTTTATTCGCACTTTATAAATGTTGTTTGCTAATAACAAATTAATTAATTACGTTGCTTAGCAAAGAATTTGTCGCTTAAAAATAATTAGTAACTATTATTGTATTTTTTATGTTATTAATTGTACTTACTTCTACGACTTCGTTGTATTAATTATTTTTGTATATTGCACGTACAATATTGTAATATTGTCTTTTGCTTAATTGCGATATAATTGACGACGTCGATAGATTTTTGTTCGAATCTTATTAATACGAATATTCTAAAAATAGATTAAGAGAATCGAATTAAAGAAAAGCGTTCTAAAAGCGCTAATAGTCGCGTAACAAAAATTACTTAAGTATAGAATAACTTAGAATCTTGACTCGAGAAAGCGCTTGCTAAATTGTTTACATCTTAATATTGTTAACTATTAATAAAACGAAATATCTTCTAGTTGATCTTTTAGAAACTTGAGTGCGTTTGCAAGTTTAATTTATCTTATTAGTATTTATTTTTTTATTATTTTCGTGACGATCTTGTTATTAATTTAAACATTTTTACAACGCGCGAAACTCGAAACAAGCTAAATAGTTTACGACTTAACAAACGCTTAATATTTTAATAAATTGGGCGCATTTAGCTAGTAGAACACGCAATCTTCTAGCAAAGCAAGTTAGACAAGTAGCAAATTTCTTGAAATTGCTATAGCGATTAAAGATTACGAGACAAATATTTACAATATTATTAGAGACTATTATTAACTTATTACAAAGCTAAACGAGCTAGAAGAAAAAAAGTATTGTAGTTATCGATCGTATTAAATAAGATAATCTAATTTATAATTTAAACTAGTTTTTCGTTATATAGTCGCAAAAGTTCGATTCAAGATTTCGATTATAAAAATCTTAAGATTTATTTGTTAAAGCATTTTGCTACTTTAAGAATTTGAAAACTTATAAGACATAATTCGTTAATTGTTAGTTTAACGTGTTAAAATAGCAATAGTAAATTACGACATTTAACAAGTTTGTGACTCGAAATTTCTTTGTTGCAAATAATTTTGTATTGTTTTCGCAAAAGAAATTCAATTATAAAGAAAAAAGAAACGCGCATAATTTAAATAGCTCGCTATTTGTTTTTGACGCTATTTTTAATATGTTAGTAGAACGTTTATTGCACATTATTTTAAAAAGTTTGCTTATTATGCAATATTAAGATATTTAATAAGTATTTTAGGAAGCATGTAATTGCGAACAAAAATATTCGTTCTATAGTAAAGATATTGTAACGATTAATTTGAATTTTTTGTAATTAGATTTTGATTGTTTTGAACAACATTATTGAAGCAATTTGTGTAATAAAGATTTTCTTAATTTAGCAATAAGAAAACGTTCTTTTAACAAGAGACTTCTCGTAATTCGCACTTTATTACAAGTTAATAATTTAATTGTTAATACAATAATTTTATATTTTAAAAGTGTAAGAAGTCAAATAACTTTTGCGAAAAGCTAACGCGTATTTAACTAAAAGTAAAGTTTAAGAAATTTAACTATATAAAATTCGAAGTATTTAATAATTATTTTTGCGATATTATGTAGTTAAATTGAGATTTCGTCTAATATAACTTAAATTCTAAAACTTGTTCAAAAAGACTCAATAATTATACTTAGCTTAAATTTCGAACAAATATCGCAAGTTATAAGAGATAATAATAGTTTAATTAATATATTCTTAAAACTCGACAAAACTAAATAGAGATTAAACAAAAAAAATTATTGTTTTTTTTAAAGTTACAAAAAGAATTATTTTGTTTACAAATAGTTTTGTCAATTTTGATCTAATATCTATGCGACGTTCTTTCTCAAAAATAAACGTTCAATAACTTGAAAAAACGTAAAGTCTAATATTAAGAAACAAGAATTTTTTGCTCTATATTGTGATAGATTTAAAAATTATGGTTAATTATTTATAGTTTAATTTACAATTTTGTGTAATTAAGCAAAGTGCAATCTATTAGAACGAAGCGAATAAGATTGGCAACAACTTCTTAAGAAAACTTTAATTCAAAATATCGAATAAAAGATCTAGTTATTTCTTGTTAATCGTTCGAGTAACACTAAGCGCAATTATGTACGAAGTACTTATTACGAAATTTGCTTAAAGTCAATGTGTAAACAATAAATAACTCGCACAAGTAAGCGAGAAAGCAACATAATTTTAAACTAGTTTAAAGTATTTTTGTATTTGTTTATAAACTTAGTTGCTTTACGAATTTTTATTTATATTTTTAGAACTTTTATATACAAAGTTTAATAGCACAAACAATTTTAAATTCAAATGTAATGCTATTGCTTTAACTATCTTTATTACAATATTTTTGAGCTCGTTAAGAAAGAAGTTTAGATTTTCGAAATAAATCTTTGTTTTCAATAATCGCTTTTTAGTTATTTCGAGTTTAAGATTTATTATTTGTATGTGCTCAAAAACGATATAAATTGTTGTTGCGTTTCTTTCGATTTAATAGATTTTATTTGCTAAGTTGTTGTATCGAATAATTATAACGTTCAATTTTGTAGATAGCTTGTTCATTCGACTATAAATTTGTTAGCTTAAATAATAAGTAATCTTAACAATAATTGTTTATCTTTTATTTGTTGCGTTTCTATAAGATTGAAAAATAAAATTAGCGATTGTTCGAAGATTAAATTGGCGTTAAGTTTACGTTATTTTAGTTGTATTTATCTTTGTTGTTAATGTGTTTAAAAAACGTTTTGCGTTCGAAGTCTACTAAAATAGATTCTTGTTAACAAAGAGATTCGTCGCAAAGATAAAATTTTTAATAAATATATCGAAATTTTAATTCTTGTTAAACTAATTTTAATCGTTAAATATTATAATTAAAATATAAAAAAAATCTAGAGCAAGCTAGAGCAAGTTTGTTCGACTTATATGTTTAAATTATTGTTTCGCATATATTGATACAATAACAATATCTTTTGAAGTAATGTTTTATTAATTAACGAATAGCTAATAATAAACTCGTGAAACGTTAATTAATACGTAAGAACAACAAAGCTTTAATAAAAACGTTTGAAGACATATTTTATATTTTGCGCTAGCGTAAAGAGAGCGTGACAAAAGTGCGAACATTATAGTTTTCTCTTTATAATTGTAGCTTAGTTCTTTAAATATAGCTCTTAGAATTTGTTTTAACTAAATTAATTATAGATATTTACTAGATTAAGAAAAACAATCTTTTATTACTTCTTATTTAGATCGAACACGAATATAAATTAATTTAATTTTTTAAGTTTTAGATCTACAATTAACGTTAAGCGCTCAATAGCTTTTTACGAATTTTAGACGCTTTAGCAACTCGTTAAAGATTAATTTAGAATAATTTTATCTAAATATATATATAGAATATAGAATCAATTTTGTTAAATGTTGATTTGTTTTTTTTAAACGTATTTCAAGACTTATTGATTTCTTAGTATCTTTAAATTTATTTCTTGACATTTATTGCTCGACTAAGTTAATTGTATTAGTTGATCACAAATTTAATCGCAACGAAATTGCTTGTATTAATTGATTAGATTTCGTGATAAATAATAAATGCGACAATATAAGAGATCGAGATTGTAATTAATAATTTGTTGTGTCAATAACTTATTATTAGTTACTATTAGAAGATTTAATAAATAGCGTTCGTATTTAAATTTGAAACGCATTAGTTCCAAACTCAACTATTGACAAGAAGCGATTAAAAAGATTTGCAATATTTAATTTTAAACGCAATTTCAAATTGAAGATGCATAGATAATCGTAATTATATAAGATCAACATTTATTTTTCAAAATTTAGTTTCTCTTTGTCTTCTATATTAAGCTTAATTGTTTCTTAAAGCTTGTTTTAACAATATATTCTTAAGAAGTAAGCAACTAGTATTAGCAAATAACAACATCGATGCAATACTAATTTCTAATCTAATTAATAATTTTCTTACGAAGCAACTTTATTTTAAGATTGTGCATATTTTAATTCGAGACAATTAATGTTTATGCGACAAGTCTTATTATTTTTAAATGCATTTGTATAGCGTTAGACGTTATTAATAGTAATTTAATCTTTATATTAATTAGATTAAGCAAAACTTGTAGTTTGCTAAAATTAAGTTTGCTTAATATTAAGCTAAGCAAATTTAACTATTAATTATTTTTAATTATAAACATATTTAGAACTTGCGACTTGCAATTTTAATACAAATACAATTGAACAAATTAAATACATTTTTGTTTTACAAATAGAAGAAGACAAAGAGAATTTTTTTTTTTTTTTACGAGTCTTAACTTTATAAAAGCAAAAAACTTGATTTTTATGTTTAATAATCAAATAAATTTGAATATTTTTGTCAAAAAATATTGTGCGATAAATCAAGAGCTTTTTGACAAAAAAAAGAAGCTTTAGAAAACGATTTTTATCTTAAAATGCTATCAAGATTTATATGCTAAAAACAAAGATAATATTTTGCAATTGTACAAAGTGTTAATTTAAAAAAACTTAATTATTAAGAAGCTTTAATCGAATCTTTATTAATTATTAATTGATAAAAAAGTTGTGAAGAAGATAATTATTATAGATGCGATAGTTTAAGCATTAAAGTGTTAAAAAAATAGTAATAATAAAGTCTTTAGTATTTAAATTAATTTAACAAATAATAAGTTTTTTTGCTAGTAAACGTTGTGCGATGTCTCGTTGTTAATCTTTGATAAAATATCGCAATTATAAGATACTTTTAATATATATAGATCTCGATCTTTAATAAAGTTTTGTAAAGTGGTGATTTTAATTCTTCGAATATTCTTAGAATTTATTACGTGATTTATGTGTGTTCGATTCTTTAGTCGCGAGACGTAATTAGTGATATTAATTGTATTGTTGCGATTATAAGTTTTAAAAATATATCGTCTATTTGTAGCTCGATTAATGATAATTATCTTGCTAGAAAGAGATTGTTAAGAGTAATTTCTAAAGTGATAAAACGTTTCGTCTCGAGATAAATAATTAATCTAATAAGAAAGTTTCGAATTAAGATTAATATCGTCTACTAGCGTTTATAGAGTCGATACTATAGCTTGTAATTTTACATCTAACATTGTTGTTAACGTTTTAATAGAATCTTTTTTAATCTTTATTGACGAACATTAATTACGATTAATGTTTTTGATTCTTAGAGCTTCGAAAAATCTATAGAATATATTCTTTTTTACGTTAAAAAAGATAAAATAGTTTTGTTGCTTAGATTTGTTATAGATTTAAGAGAGAAAAAATTAATTGCGAATCTTAAAAAATAATTGTTCGAAAAGTACGTTGCAACAATAAGCGATATTAATTAGATATCTAAATAGTTTGTAGCGTTTTTCAATAAACGACAAGCTTGACTTAATTTACTAGATTAGCTTTATTATATTACGTACGATATTGTCAAATGCGTTCTTAAAAAGATCGTACATAGACTTTGACTATATATAACGTAAAAAATTCGTTAATATTTGCATATTAATTTTCGTTGTATTTAGAATATTAGTACAAACATTAATGTAGTTTAAACTTTTAACAAAATTATACAAATAATATTATCAAATAAGTTTCTTTTGCGATTTTGAAATTTTTGCTTTCGAATTGTTTAGTTTTGGCGTATAGATTGTTATCTTGTAAAAATGGCGCATAAAATATAGCTATAGTTGTTAATAGTTTTTTCACTCGATTATGTTAAAAGTAAGCTTGTTTTGTTTTTAAAAACTACTTTTTTCGCTTTAAATTTTCAATTGCATCTAATTATTATATATAGTTTAAAATAAACAACGAATTGTAGTTTTTGTTTTTGTCAATAAAAGTAATTTTAGAACTTTGAAACAAAGTTCGAGATACTTAATATTTTCGAAAAAAATATAAATTAAGAAAATATTTATGCGAACAAAGTAAAGTTGCTTTTAGAGTTGTTTTCGTTGCGATCGTTGCTAAATTATTGAAAAAATACTCTCTTTTTTGCTTTTTATTAATATTCGATTTTTAATTGTTTGCGAACATAGATTTTGCAAATAAAAAGCAATGTTGCTATTTAAGTGAAGTTAAATATTTTTATTCGCTTCAATTATATAGTTTTAAATCTTCTTTACTTGACGCAAATATAATGTTATTTTTTGAAGCGTTTGATTAACTTTCTTTATTGTTGCAAGCGTTTAACAAATTAATTTTAAAATATCTTAACGAAAACAAACGATGCAAAGTGTTAAATTGTAATACAAATTAAAGCTCTAAATATACGATAAAATCGTTTTAGACGTTTAGAAATTTTGCTATTTCTAGCTCTTTCTTTGTTTGTTTCTTTAGTTAAAATACATTTTGTTGTTTTGTAATAAAGAGTCTTAATAGTTACTTCTTCTTTTTATTTTAATTTTGAATTTGTTAATAATGTTGTAGATGTCGAAATACGTTGTTGTCGCTAAAACAACTAACAATATTATTTGTTTTGCAAATAGCAATTCTAGTAACTAAACTCAAAAGCTTTTTAACAAAGAGATTAACAATTTATTATTGCTTATTTTGTTAAAGAAATTTGCGATTCGCTTCAATGCGATAACGTTTATGAAGAAATATTAAAGAAATTAAAGATTCGAAAAAAATTAATATCTTGTTTTATCTTTTAAGTTTTGCTTTTTTTTTTTTTTAGCAAACAAAGCAATTTTGCGAAGACTTTCTTAAATATAAGAGTCGATATATAATTGTTAATTTTTAATTGTTAATATTCTTCTAGTTTGAAAATATTTATAAGTCGATTAATATTTTTTATATTTAATTGACGTAAACTTTATTTAGATTCTTTAAATTTCAACAAATACAATAATATTTTGATTGAATTACAATAGACAAATTTTTTCTTTCGTAAAAGAATTAATTCTTTAATTAAGTTTATCTTTTTTTTAAAATTAATTAATAAGTAAAACGCATAAAGATTTTAACAATTATAAAGAGAATTAGAAGCAACATTTAAATGTTTTCAAATTGTGTTTATATTTAACTTTGACAAACTTAATTTAAGAATTTTTATTTTTATAAGTAATTTAGTGTCTAAATAAAACTTCTTGCTAATATAAACACTTTACAATATTGTTAAATATAACAACTTGTAATTATTATATTTGATTGCAAATCTTTAAGATTAACAAAATTACTATTTATAATATCGATAGACTTGAACGTTTGTTAAAGAAGCTTAATAATATTGTTGAACAAAAATCGAATCTTTGATTTTTTGTTAATAAAAAGATTAAAGAAAAAGCGATAAAGCTCTTGTTTTTTTAAAACAACTTAAAAAAGAGTTGTCGCAACGCTATTGTTACGCTTTGTGTAAAAATCTTATATATATAATTTAATAAATCGATTTTGTTCGCTAATTTGTTTTGCGAGTTAAAAGCGTTAATGTTATGTTATAAAAGCGTTTTGTATTGTTTGAAATAAAGCAAGTTTTTAACAAAAGAGATTTTCGATATATTTTATATTTGTCTCTTTTTTCTTTTTGTAAATATGTTTTGCGTTTTTGTCGATAATTTCAACTTCTTCGATTACGTTATTAAAAACTTAAAAAGTTAAATATTGTTTAAAAGAGTTTGTTTGCAATTTGCAAACGTTAAGTTAATAATATTAATAATAAAAAGCGCTTTGCATTTGAATTTAAATGTTACTTTTAAAATTCTAAAGAGAATAAACAACAAGTTTGCTTTACTTCAAAAAGAATTTATAAAATTTTTTGATTTTATTATTATAATAAAGCTTGTTAATAACAAATTATCTTTTTTTGTTTAACATCAATCTCTAAGAGATTTGCTTTAAAGAGAGAGAGATTTTATGCAACATTTTCGAAAAATTAGAGATTGCTTGTTTTTAGTAGTTTATCTTAATTATTTTTATATCGTAACGTTCGTCTATATAATACGATTAATTATTATATTGTTTAACTTTGTTGTTGCAAATTATTTTAAGTTTTTTTGAACTCAAAATATCGATTAGCGATTTCAAAACTTTCTTGCGCTCAATTGTAAAAATTATTTGTCTTAATTCACGATTATGACTTTCGTAACATTGACACTATTATTAATTGCGTACTTTTAAGATTTTTACAATAAACAAAATTATATTGACGTAATTATTAAATAACTAACGCAATTAAAGCATTTAATTTGATCTTAATTTACAAAACATTATACAAATTAGTCTTAATATATTGTTTACAACGTTTGTACTATATAGTATCTTTGTTTTAATAACAAAATCAAATAATTTAAGATTATTTTATCGCTTTTTTTTCGAAAAAGTGTAGATTAAATTCAACAACAATTTAGTTGTATTAAAGAAGTCTAACAATATATAAATCGAAATAGACGCATATTTGCAATAATCGAATATATTTATATTGTATATATTGCAAATCTAAATTAATACTTAGTTGTAACTATTTAATTTATAAGATTTGTCTAAGTTTTTTTAAAAAATCTTTAAAAAGATTGAATTATTTGTATTGACTAGATTTGTGTCTTTTATATTTGTTCGAAGATTTAAAGATAAAGTTACAATCTCTTATAACTAGTTCTTGCATTCTAAGCATTAACAATAATAACGTTCGAAAAATTATATTTTTAAAATTTTTTAAGTTGTTGCAAGATACAATTGAGTTAAAGTGTATTATTTAAAGTTTTTTTAATTTTGTAATTAAAATTAGCTTAAATAAGTTCGTAAACATTAAAGTTTTTATACGCTAAATTCTTTTAAATAATTTAATTATTTTTGAACTCTTTCTTCGATTATAGTTAATCGAAAAGTATTTTAATTATTTCGATTTATTAATTTGCGAATTGTTTTGATCGCAAAACAAACGCAAATTAGATTTTGTGCATTTTTTTTAGCAAGTAATTACGTGTTAAATATCGAACAACTATTATAATACTAACGTTTTTAAAAAAATTCTTCGAATAATCTTTGACATCAATACAAAGATATTTAATTATTAACAATTTAAAGAGTTTATAAGAGTTGCAATAATTGTTACGACTATTTCTAACGCTCTTTTTTATATATTTTCGAACTATAATAACGTAAACAAACGTTAAAAAGATACAAACAAGCGAAATTCTAAAACAACTTTTATCTAAGTGCGATTGCAATTAACATTATATAAATTTTAAACTATTAATATGTTTGTCTTAAGCATAAGATAGACGAATCTTGTATTTGAAAAATATACGTGTATGTTTTTCAATCTTTAAGTATTGTAATAGTTAACAACAATTAAAATTCAAACAATCTTAACAATCTTTATATAAATAATTGATATAATTTTAGATTTTAAAGATTAACTTAAGTTAAAATCTTTTTCGACTAATTTATATATTTTTTATTGAAGTTTTTTAGAATAAAGAATTGAAACACAATAATTTTATCAATTTTGCTTTGTAAAAATGTCGTTATATATAATTAATTATAAAGAAATCAAATATAATAATGTTGTTTAAAACAAATATTAAAGAAGATTTTACAATGTTGTTGACTTTTAATTTTAGATACGTTGTATGCGACGACTTTATATCTTGTTTGTGACGCTTCTTCGTATCGTCTCTTAATAGATAAAAAATCTAATATGATGTGTAAAATCGCTTGAACAACGAAATCAAAAAGAACTTTTTTAGATTTAATGTCTATTTTTTTGAAAAAAGTTTTGCTATAAATAACGTTAAGCGAATGCAAGAGCTTCGTTAATATGCGTTAGTTTTTGTTCGACAAAAAAATAAATACAAACAAACAAAATTTGTTTTAATTGTAATCTTATTTTTCTTCAAACTCGATATCGCGTTTGTATTTCAAAATAATTAATACTATTGCAAAGAAATTATTTGTTGTTAATTAAAAAGTTAGATTGTATTCTATACGTTCAAGCGTTTTTGCAAAATTAGATTAACTTTTATAACAAATAAGAATATTTTAAGTTATTTTTAATTCGATAAAGACTTGTGTAACAAATGTTTTTGTTTTCGAAAAAATGTTTAATTTTTTGTTTGTTATTCAAGCAATATAATCAAGATTTTTATAATATATAACTCGAATAATACTCGAACAATAAGCGACTTCTCTTAAACTATCTAGTAATTTATATATTAGTAAAAGTTAATATGCGTTTTTTCTATATTAATAAGAATTTTGAAGAAGTTATGTGAAGCTTGTAGCGTAACGCGTAATTAACATTAATTGAAACGAAAATTTATCGAGTTCTACGCAATACGATCGAAACAAACGCAAATAGAGAGAGAGCAATTTTCGATCAAGATAAAGATTAATAAGTATCGAGATATTGTATAAATTATAAAAATAAATAGTCGAACAATGTTACGAACAACGCTATTAGTTAAGATTTATACTATAGAAGACGACAAGCTTTTGACTATAATAATCTTTCTTTAAGTTTAATTATAATAGTAAGTTAAACCCACTTGCATTTGTTGTTTAAATCGATAAAAATAAAGTTGCTCTTTAGTTGAATATAGATAATATTTTTAAATATTGTTATAGAATGTTAATGTTTAGTAACGTCGAAGGAATAATATAGTAGTTTAGATTAGCAATTGATATAGCGCATTGCAAATCTATAGTTTAACAACTTTTTAACAACACTAAATATTGTTCGTTTGTAGATTGTCTAATAAGAAAGCTTGTTTCTAAGTTAATAAATTCAATATATTATAAGCTTTTTGTAGAATTCGTTGATTAACGATCTTTCGATAGAATGTTTTGCGTCTCGCATAATTCTTGTAATAATAAATAAATTATATATAGCTTGCAAAGCACTAAGAACTTTGTCGAGAATATATTGGAAATTGCAATTAGTATTAAGAGCTCAAATTTAATTAGTTTTGATTAAATTAAGTTTGATATTTGTTAAGAACACATTACTTTTATTACAATATTATATATTAATAAAAGTCGTTATAATTTTTGCTCTATCGAGCAATTTTGCAAATTTAACAATTATTTCGTACTAGATTTTTTTTTCTTCTTTCGTATCTATTTAGTTTTTAACTTTACGTAAGTTTCTAGATTGATCTTCTAGAGTTTAATATACAAATAATAGTACAATGTTAACTTCTCGAATAAACTTCGAAAATATCAATAGAAGAAATTAACTATTTTGTTATTAGTGTTTGTATAGAAGAATAGATTAGTTTTCTATCAATAAATATTAAATGTTTTTAAATCGAATGCATCTAGAATGTTTAAAAGTTGCTCTAGTACTTCTAGATAACAACGAGTTTAATTAATTTGCTAAAATTACGTCTTGAATTCTAGTCTTTACAAAGTATCTATTCGTTGTTTGATTGTATAAATAGAGCTATGTTTTAGTTGCGAGACGTCTAAGTTTAGATCTAAATTAGATATTGCGAATAGAATCTTAATATAGCTCTTAAACAATTGCACGTACGTTAATTCTTTTTGCGTAAATTCGAGATCAATAAGATTTTGCGCTATATTGTAATTTTTGAATTAGATTTGACTATTATTGTACTTGAACAAATAGAGTTTCTAGACAATTTTTATATCTAGTTGTTTTAATAGATATATTAAGATCTCTATTTGCTATAGATGCAAGAGTAATTGTTGAAGTAAAAAGATAGATTTGTGCGATTTAGTAATTTGTTCGAACAACATTTAATAAAGAGAGTTGCTCTAGATTGCTTCTTCGAGTTAGTTTAAAAAATACATAAAACAATTACTAGTTTGTTACGAACTAGTAAGTATAAATCTATTAATAAGCTAGATACGTCTAATTAATGTAAATATATCTTGAACGCAAATATAACTTGTTACTAGTATAGCAACTTTAAAGAAGCTCGACTATCTATATTTAAACAACAAAAATTAGCTATTTTTGACAATTATTGTTTTGACTATATCTTTAGCAAGATTTTAACAAACACTTTCTCAAAAAAGCTAAAAATTAATAGCTATTCGATTCTATGTTTTTTACAATCGATTTTGATTGTCTTTGAGTTGTCTTTTTAGTTAAAGTAGCGTGACAAATAATTAAGAAAGAATACTTGAATTAATATATTTAAGTATATTTTCGAATATACATTCGAACAAATATCTTCGAGTGCACATTTGAACAAACATATTTGAGTAGATATTCGAATATATATATCGAATTACATTCGAGCTTACGTACTTCAATATATAGATAAACAAGCTTGTTAAGATTAAAGTGCATTTTAAGTTCGATTAATAGTTTTTAATTTGTCGCAAATTGTAATTAAAAACATGAACGCGTTGTCGTGTAGCAAAATTGATCGCTTTTGGTCGAAGATGTTGTTTAATAAATATATAATACAAACGATATATTGTTGCTCGTAATCTTGTAGACAAACGCCTCGCTATACTTTTATAGATTTAAGAGTGAAATTGTTTGTTCTTTGCAATAGCTCAATACTTAATAGATAAAATTGATATTAATAACAATTTAATTGTTGTTATAGTAGATAGAATACTCGTAATAATTATGCTCTTCGAATAATTGTTTTTATCAAAGAAGATTATATAGAATTAATTAATTAAAGAATGCATGTTTGTTGCAATAAAGTTGTTCAATTTTTGATTTATTAATTTAACACAAAGAGAGCTTGATATTGCAACGTTGTTTGTTAATATTAACGTATTTTTAATCAATTTTATTGTTGCTTAAGCGCTTCTTTACAATTTTGAAATTCGATAGCTTTTGCGATATTGCGACGACAACAAACGAGAAAATCTAAGTATTATTTATTTATTTGTTTTTTTAAGAAATCAAGATTTAAGATTATATAGTTATAAGACTACGAGAGAGATTGCAATACTAAGATTGCTATTTAATTATATATATTTAAATAGCGTCGACGCTTTATTAAATCTTGAATTAAGTTTCTTATGTATTGAATCGAGTTTTACTATTATATATTCTTTACTTAATGATAATAGCGCTATTAGTATTAATTATAAATTTAATTATTTGTTCTCTTTACTTTTTTAGCCAAGAGACTAATACTATTATTAAGAATTTACGCAATTTCGATCTATTATGTTTGGGAGACTCGATTAAAGAAGATACAAAATATTATTTTAAAGAAGTCGCACTCTCTTTTACTTTAAATCGAATTTCGAAAATAAAATTAAATTTTGTTATTAATTGATACAAAGATGTTGATGTTGTACTATTAGATTTTATGTGTAGTGCTAGACACTATATAGTTTTGATTAACTATAAAGACGTTGCAATATTTTATAAGCAATCGAAGAATAATACTATTATTAACGAAAAAATATATAAAAATTATAGCATCGCTCTCTACAACAAAATAAAGATTGAATTTTAGAAAATTGTATTTTTAGTTCGAATATTGTGGTGACAAGATTTAGATCAAACAAACTACGTTTACAAAACAAAAAGAATTAAAAAATTTAAAGTCGCGACTTCGCTATTAGATACGCGTTCGATAGCGACACTTGTTTATACAACTTGAATTGCAATTATTAGATCGTACAAAATAATTAATATTTTTATCGAAAAAATATAGACGAGTTGTAAAGAAATAGCTAGCGTTGAATTAATACGTAAAGATTGCTCTTAATTTACGATCAAAAAATACAAAGAGTTTGTTTTTGAACAACATAAAATTTATTTTTAAAAAAGAACTTATTATATTAAGTATATATGTCGAATGCTTAAAAGTATTATTGAACGTAACTAATTTTAGTAGAACAATATTGTCGATCTTAAAAATATTGTGTACAATAATGCAATTTCGATTTTAGTTATAAAATTTATATTTGAGAGCAATTTTTGTTACATAATTTGCGAACAAAAGACGTCAATTGTATTCGATCTTAATTTTTGTATTATAATATAGTTGTTCGATGCGTTAAAATATTTATATAATCTTAAAATAATATATAGAGATATTTGACTAAATAATTTTATAATTGTTTTAAAGCAATTATTGTATATTAAGTTCACAAAATTCGAATTCTTGTTTTACAATAAAAATACTTGTTTTTTTTTAATAATAAATTATCAAGCATTTAAGCTTTAAAAGCGCTTATATAGAAATTTGATTGCGCTTTTTATTTAAAATGACTTACTTTTTTAGCAAGATATTAAGAAAAAATCTTTATTTATATATAGCAAGTTAATTGATATCTAAAGCGTTAATATTGTATACTTAGAGCTTACTTTAAGTATAATTTTTTATTATGTAAACAACAAAAGATTAAATAATAAACAAATCGCAAACTATATTAGCTTGTTGCTTAATATTATTTTTAAAATTTTTATAGAAAATCTCGAATTTTAAGTTGCGAGATTAAAATTGCTTTTTGTGTTGTTATTGTTGCTTCAATTTCTACAAAAACTACTATATTTAAATTTAGAAACAAAAGTTGAAGTCGATAAATGTCTTTTAAATTCGTAACTTATTGTGCGAACTCAATATAAACAGTTAGAGAAGCACGCTTTTAAACGTCGAAAATTGAATCGAAATAGTATAAAATAACTAATTAATGTTCGAAGTTAACGTATACATAATTTATAATTGCAATTAGTAGTTTTGCGAAAAAAACAAATTATTATAGCTTTCGATTTATTTTTTTTATTGATAAATTTACTTTAAGTGTAAACTCTTATTATTTATATTTTAAAAAAAATAGCACAAACAATAAAATCTTGTCTTAGTCGAAAAATAATGTTGGACAAATCTAATTTCGTCGAAACAATATGAATTTTTGATTTTATTCTTCGCGTGCGTTTGTTTTGACTTCAATTATTGCTCTTATTATAATTAAATAGTTTTTAAATCGCAACTTAACGCATTTGACACAAGTTATCAAATAAAGAGTTAGCTTATCTTTGTAGAAAAGCGTATTAAAAACGTGTTTTTCACATTTTGTATAAAAGTTTAAAAAAAATGTTAAAAATAGTTTTTACTTTTAGTTTTAACAAATCTTTATTAAAAAGACGTTTGATTTGTCTAATTGATTTTTTCTAATGTAGACGAATAACTTTACAAGTTATTGTTACTCGAATATAGACTAGATATTTATAAACAAAAGTTAATACTTTTGTTTTTATTTATGTTTGTTTGTTCGAGAAATTATTATTTTCTTCTACAAAACAAAGTTGCTTAAACAATATTAACAACTTTATTTATATTTATGTTTAAAAGTTCGAAGATAATAGAATTGAAAATAACAACAAATAAATATATTAGAATTTCGATTATGTTTTTCGCATTTATTTGTCTCGAAGAGTTTCTATACTTTAAAGAAAAATTGCTTATATTAAGATCGAATTTATTGTTTATAAAGTTATTGCTTATTTCTTGTTTTAATTATTTGTAATAAATAGTTTGCAAATCTTTGATTAGTTTTTTTCTATATTCAAAAATCTTAAGAAGCAAGATTTAATTTAAGATAACAATATTTTAATAATGTACATAAAGTATCTTCGTTGCGCAATACAAATTAGACACAAAAGATTAATGCAAAAAACAATATTGGCAAACTCTTAAAGAGTTTGCACAAATTCTTAAGTATATTTGAAAAACATTGTATATTTTTTGATCTACTAGTTGAATTTATATTTTTACGACGTTCTAATTTATTACAATTGATATAATTTATTTTTTAGCATGCTTTACGATTCTAAATACTAGCGAAGACTTTTATAAATTTAAATATTTCAAAATAAGACTCTAGTAAAATTACAACATCAAATACGATTTTTGCTTTTTAGACTTATCTAAATTTTTGCAAAAAAATACTTAAATAAATATTTTATACTTTTGAGCAACTATAGTTTCTTGCAAAATATATATTTTGTAATAAAAGTATTTAAGATTAAATCTTTAATTAATTAATATTTAGTTAGCGTTTTCGAGTTATTTAATAAAACGAAAACGACAATATTAAATACAATGAAAACATATTTTTTTTATTTGTTTTTTTAGTTGTTCGAAAATAACGAAATATATTATAATTAATTTATTGCTCAACTTGCGATATCGCGTTTGAAGACGAAGCTAGTAATAATTATACGCTTTCTATGTTTGTTGTTAACTAATTTTCGAATAGATTATTAAATTATTTAAATAATTTGTTATTATAAATATATCAATTCAAAAAGAGATTAAATTTTGTGTATAAACAAATTGTTGCGATTCGACAACTTAAGTTGACAAAATTAGAAAAAATTTGTTTGCAAAGTTTTCTCGCTTTTGGAAATTGTACTATCTTAATCTTTTGTTGCTTTATTAAAGTTATATTGTTATAAATAACTTAATAACTATATATATTATAAGATAATAAACAAATATAACGAAAACTAGTTATGTTAAATCTTAATTGTTGGCGATACTTAAGAACTTTAATAAGCTACAAGATCTAGTTTTGATTTGTATTATCGCTCAAAAATTGTTGTATTTCGATAAAAAGATTGATAGCAACTCGCTATTTGCAAATACTTAAAAAAATATTGAAGAATTTTTGTTCGAATTTCGTCTCTTTGATTGATGTCGCAACTTGTAATTTGTATTGTATTTTTTGCTTTATTAAGTATTAAAAGACTTAAGAGTTGACAAAAGAATTCTAAAATCTTTTTTTAAGTTTTTAATTCTTTTTAATTCTTTAGACAAGACAACAAATTAGCGCTTAAAAACGTATTAATTTTTAAGAATTTCTAACAATAGCTATACAATAGTTGCAATTTTAACAAAACAAATTATAGTCAATTTAATTAATTCGTGTTTGTTGACTTGTATTTTTAACGTTCGCGATTATATTAAACTACGAAGTCGAACAAATTATATTAATAAGTTGTCGAAAAGTTGTCAACTATCGTTTGTATTAACTTCTTAGATTTTTGTTTAATTGCTAAAACTTAATATCGCGAAAGCAATACACAACTTTCGACATTAAGAATTATCGAATTCTTATTTAGTTAAGAAAATTTATTAAAAATAATACTTAAATAAATCGAAAGCAACGCAAAGAGTTTGCGATACTTAGCTTTTGTTCTTCTAAAGTTATAAATATTAATAAACAACATTTAAACAAGTTCGACGATTAATATTGTATTATTTTAATTTTATTGCTAGTTTAATATTAAGCAATAACTTTAAACTTGATTTTGAAGAATCAATGTTCGTAAACTTTTAAATAAATAATTATATACATTTCTTTTTGTTTTATTTATTAAATATAATAATACAAAGTTTGTTAACAATTTTCTTTAATTGCATTATTGTCGAACGCAATTAAGAATTGCTTTGCTCTTTAATTGTATTTAATAAAGTTATATTTTTACTTTGTAATTTTTTTTTAAAACTTTTGTGCGATATAATTTAATTAAAACTTATTTTGTGCGCGTTGTTTATAGAAGAGTATTGATGTATTATATAGCTTTTTATCTTAAATTGTATTATGAAAGAAATATTGTTAATTTTTGATTTTAATAATAAGTAAATAAATTATTAGTAGATTTTATGTAGACTTGATATCTAGATGTTTTAGTTTTAATTTAAAGAAACAAAATTAATATTTAAGACTTATAGTTATTGAAAGAAGAAAGTAACAATTACGTTTAAAATCTATTGACGAGAAGATAATTCGAAAGGTCTTGACGCTTAAATTTCGCAATTTTGGCGTATCAATATTGGCGCGTCAATTATGGCGCGTCAATTATGGCGCGTCAATTATGGTGCGTCAATTATAACGCGTTCATCTTGGCGCAAGACATCTCGCAACAATAGTCTAAGTATAAATTTAAAAATAAAGCAAGACATAATAAAATAATTAATAATTCAAGATTTAAGAATTATTATGTATTACTCTATAAACAAAGACTATAATTAATAGTTTATACATCAAAAAAAAGCTTAATTCATAGAACAAACTAGTTTGCATAATTGTGTCAAGTAGATATTTCTTTTATAATTTGAAAGAACAATAAATACTATATATATTGATCTCTTGTCGACGAAGATTGATTTTCGAATAGAGTAGAAATCGTATATTATTGAATTTAAATTAGCAATCAAATTATTAAAGAAATATAAAAAAAAATCTATTTGCTTTTTATCGAAATATCACTAGAAGACTTTTTGAGCACAAAATTTATAATTTGATTTTTTAAATATTTTAAGAACGCAAACAATTAATTAGTTACGATCTAAATAAACTTTAACAAAGTAAAAAAGAGATCGCAAACTTATTTTTTCAATACTATTCTACATTATAATGCGATCTTTAAAAATGTTAAAAACGTAAATAATTAATTAGTTACAATCGAAGTGAACTCTAACAAAGTAAATAGTGCAATCTTCGAAAATATCAAAAATGTAAACGATTAATTAGCTACAATCGAAATAAACTTTAATAAAATAAATAATGCAATTTTCGAAGATGTTAAAATTGCAAACGATTAATTAGTTATAATTCAAGTAAATTGCGACAAAGTAAAGAAGAGATTGCAAAGTTATTTCTTCAATATTATTCTTTATTAGAACGTGATTTTTGAGAATAAAGATTATCGATATAAGACAAATTAAATAAATTAGAAACAAGTTTGATATGCGTAGTTAAGCAATAATAACGTTGTTATCTCGAAAATAATATGTAATTGCTTTTTTCTTAAGCGTCAAAAACAATTTATAGCACGCATGTTAAGTGAAAAGCTTATTATATTACTTAAAATTCTTAAATTAACAATTATTTCGTAATATCTTGATTTCTCTTTATTGTTGCAACAATGTTGGAGTCGCGAGAACAACTTCGTTTACTCAAAACAATTTTTATTGCACAAGATATTGCTTGCGAGATTTTTTACGCTTTTGTTTTTTATTTTTTTTATTAACGATTACTTCTTTTTAGTGCTTTTGCTTGTAAATAATCGTTATATAATAAGATAATATTTTGTTTTGTTGTTTAAGTATGTCTTTAAAATGCGAGTATATAAAACGCGAAATCAATCGAAAGTTTAACAAAAAAATAGAACGATTATTTTTATTTAGCTTCAACTCTAATGTCTTGTTAGAAAAAAAAAATAAGAAAAATTGATATTGTTTAATTTAACGTTTCTTTCTAGATTGCTTTGTAGTTGTAAACAAAAATTGTTTAATTTTGATCAAAAGATTTGACTTATTAATTTTTTTGCTTTTGTTTTTAAAATTCTCGATCTTTGTATTACGCAAAAAGCATTTAATCTCGTTATATTGCTTTTTGTTTTATTTAATTATTTACAAACTATCTTTAATGTCTTGATACTAATTAAGATAAAATTGTAAAGAACTTCTTGTTTGTTAGTTTTAATATTGTTTTTCTTAAGAGTTTTTAAACTTACTAGATTGGAAAAGTATAATTTAATTAAATATCAATATACTCTTTGTTAGATTACAAAATCTCTTTTTTGGTACGTTGTAAGTCGATTTCGTTATTAAAAATATTGCAACAATCTTTATTGATAGCATTTTTAATTGTAATAATTGATGTAAAATTTGTTATTAATTTGTTAAAAGTCGACTTCTTCGATTGCGAGATAAAAGTAATTAAATTTACTTGTTTGCTTTGTTTGTAAATAGATTCGATGCTATTAATAACAATTAAATTTGAAAACTTATCAAGAGTTCTAAATCTTAAAGATCGATAAAATAAAATAAAATTTATGTCGATTTAAGCTATTATAAATAAAATAATCGAGTTTAGAAATTTACGAAACTAAATACTTATTTATATAAATTTTGGAATTTTGAGCGCATAAACTATATTGGCAACTTCGTCTTCTTATTGATTTCGAATCGACAATTTCGTTTTTGCACAAAGTATTTTCGACAATTCGATTTCGAATTAATAGCTTCGTCTTCGCATAGAGTATCTTCAACAATTTGATTTCGAATCGATAGCTTCGTTTTTTCGACTATTTAATTTCGAGTTGATAGCTTTGTCTTCGCGTAGAGTATCTTCAACAATTCGATTTCGAATTGACAAATTTGTTTTTGTGTAGCTTCGACTATCAATTTCGAGTCAATAGCTTCGTCTTCGCGTAGAGTATCTTCAACAATTCGATTTCGAGCTAGAAGCTTTGTCTTCGCATATCGAGAATCTAAAAATAACACAATTTGTGTTTTGAGTCGAATTACAAAAGCTAAAAGCAATGAGAAGCTTATTTAGAGACTAAACTTAGAGAAGAAAACTCTATTAAGTAAATTACATATATTAAGTATATAAATTGATTATTTAATACAACAAGTAATTATAATTTTGTTCGATTTCTAAAACTCAAAATAAGCTAGATATATATTTTATATAATTTATAACTATTAAAAGAAAAATTATTATCTTAATTTTAAATACGCAATTTTGATACGTCTATACAAGATACAATTTAAATATAGATTTAGTATTGTTATAATATATATTAAAAATAAGTAAAATTGTGCAAGTTGCGCATTAAGTCTTTAGTATATTTTGTAAAATTAAAATACAATTGTCGCGTTTTTTATCTTTATTTTTTCTAATTATTTGTATTATTGTAGTATATATTTTTAATTTTATTAACAAATCTATAGTATAAGTCTAACATATTCTGTAATTTTATTGCTTCTATTATTTTAGTATATATTTAGCATAAATATTGTTGCAATTTAGTTCGCTAATCTTAGAGTATATTATAACAATTTTAATATAATAAACATACAAAACTTGTTTTCTCTAAAATATTATTATAATAAATATAATATATACAACGCTTTTGTCTAATATATATTAATTATATATTTAAAAAAAAATTTAATTCGAATTTTAATTTTGTAATTAAATATAAGTATTCAACTATAATACAATTCTATATTAAATATATACTAAGTCTATATTTAGCGCATATAAAATTTAACTAAATAGATAACAAATTTGATAAAAAGACATTTTTTATTGCAATTCAATTTATATTAAGTATTAATAATATTTATTATTAAAACTTCGAAAAATAGTAGATAATCTATGTATAGATTTAATTTAAGCTTAGTATATATTAAATATTATTAATTGCGTTAAATTCTAGAACTTAAATTGCCTTTTTTAATATAAATATATAAGTCGCATAAATCTAGTTGCAATTTTGTATATATTAAGTATTAGCAAATATAATTGTACAATAGTATTAATTAATCAAATATATAAAATAATTTTTATTGCTCTTAATTGCTAGTTATTTGTATATATAATTGTAGTTTTATTTATATTTAATATATATTGAGTCGAAATTAAAATTAAATTACGTTATTATTAAAAAACGTATTATATTAAAACAAATAAGCAAATATTTTAATTAATTATATATAACGCTTACGCTAAGTATATATAGTTGCAAATTTAGACACAAAAAATATTTTTTTAAATATGTGTTATCTCGAGAAAAAATATATATCTTTTTTATACTTAATATATATTTAATTTATACTAATTTAATACTATAAAATTTTAAATTAGATTTAAAGAATAACAAGATGCAAACTATTTTACAAAATTAAAATATAACTTTTATATATTTTGTTTAAGCTAAACTTATATTTTGTATAGATACAAATATATAGTTATTATAATTATTTATTAATATACAAACAATATAAAGCATATTGCGTAAAGTAGATTAATATTAAGTATATATTAAACTTATATAAAACAATTGTTATAATTAAAAATTTGCGATTGTTTTTAATATACACTTTTATTGCAAAATAAATTTATTTTATATTTGTTATATATTTGATTTATCTTTTATCTTTTTTGTTTTTATACTATATATATAAATACTTATTTTGTAATTCAAGACTTCGACAATGCATTAATTACGCATAAATTCGACTAATATTAAACTTGTACTAATATAATTTTTAGAATTATTAATTAACTACTTTATAGCCAATACTATAGAAAAAAAAACCGTAATTTTATCGTAGTAAATTGGTAGTAATACGGTAGTACTACGATAGCACTACGGTAGTACTACGATATAACCCTAGTATTGCCACGATATAACCCTAGTAGCACTATCGTAGAGAGGGGATAATATCAAATACGATTGTACAATTGTAGTAAATATAGTTATATCAATTTAATATATTCTATCAAATTTGTTTTACTATTGTTTTACTATTGATTTACTACGAGATTAATATAGTTGCTAGTCGATTAATTTTCGATAATACAATAATGTTATATGCGTTTTATTAGTAAATAATTTTGCTTAGTAAACAAACTTTTTTTTAATTTAGTAAAGTATCTTATTAACTAATATCTAATATCTAATATATATTGATGTAATATGCACGCGCTAATAGGGGGGATCTAACGCGCGTATATTATTTTCGTAAATTACGTAATTTTATTATCTAAAATATTATAGTATTGATATTTGCGACGCTAGAGACTTCTTAAATATCTTAAACTTTAAATTTAAGATTAAAACTTTAATTTATAAATAGAATTATAATTTAACAACTTTACAAGTTAACAAATTAACGTTTTAAAAACTTTATTATTTAACAATATTTTCGAAAATCTTAATCGAGCTAGTGTGGAGACTTTGAAATAAATAAAAAATAAAAATAAAAATTTTTTTTTTTTTTTTTTAATAATTAGCATCTAT